>JABAHS010130375.1_pt1 | contig 67231 bp, 66 predicted proteins | sample 7062111 | NCBI WGS metagenome assembly JABAHS01 (sample SAMN14534600, study PRJNA622989) | marine sediment metagenome | biome: marine biome [ENVO:00000428]; feature: marine pelagic biome [ENVO:01000023]; material: deep marine sediment [ENVO:00002113]; isolation source: pool of 4 deep marine... | reverse complement strand
AGTAGCGGATTATATCAGTGACGAACCGAATGTGCTCGATCCCGCCGACATCGATGCCGTCCTGCGCCCGGATGTGGCAGCATAGTCAAGACATCGGCCCACGTAAATCAAGGGCATTCCTTGAACGACAAAAAAATTGGCTGGACAGGCAGTGCGCCTGATGCCCTGGGCAGCCGAGCCGGCCGGACAGGTTATCCATGACAGCTACTGCCACGATAACTCCCCCGTGGAAATGGCCCCGCGCTATGTCCTGCGTCGCGTCCTGAAGCTCTACGAGGATGCCGGCATCCAGTAGGATTGCAGGTCCGGCGGTTCCGGATTCAGCTCTCGTGCCGTGTTGTTGGGCATCGTCAGACCCCTCTCCGAGCCTCGTGGCCGACTCGCGCGTGCGTAACGCGCCTACAGGATTTCCTTCAGGCGGTAATAGAGCATACCGAGCGCCAGCGCCGGATTCGCGAACCACTTGCCGCCCGGCAGCCGCAGGTGGCGCACGCGCTCGAACACGTCGAATCGTTCCAAATCGCCTCCGATCGCCTCGGCCAGTACCTGGCCGGCGAGATGCGAGGGCGCCAGGCCGTGACCGGAATAGCCCTGGGCGTACCAGGTGTTGCCACCGATACGGCCGAACTGCGGGATGCGGTTGATGCTGATGGCGATGTAGCCGCCCCACTCGTAATCGATGCGGGCGCCGGCGAGTTGCGGGAAAACCTTGAGCATGCCGGGCCGCAGCGCCGCGCTGATGTCGCGCGGGTTGCGGCCCGAGTAGTTGCAAAGGCCGCCAAATAACAGGCGACGATCCGCGGACAGGCGGAAATAGTCGAGAGCAGCGCGCCGATCGCAGGCCGCCATGTCTCGGGGCAGCACCTCCCTTGCCTGGGCCTCCGGCAACGGCTCCGTTGCAATCATGTAGCTGCCGGCCGGAATGACGTAACCGCGAAGCCGGCGTTCGCTCCTGCCCAGATACGCGTTGCCCGCCAGGACGACCTTGTCCGCTCTCACGGTGCCGTATGGCGTTGCCACGCGCGGCTGCTCGCCGTGCTCGATGCGGGTTACCGGCGTCTGTTCGTGCACGCGCACGCCGAGCTGCTCCGCGGCGCGCGCCTCGCCGAGACAGAGATTGAGCGGATGAAGGTGGCCATTGCCCTCGTTGACCAACGCGCCCAGGTAGCGCTCCGAACCGATGTACTGCGGCAGGTCGCCGCGCTCGACGAGCCGCATCCCGTACGGATAGCCGCGGCGTTCCTTGCTGGCCATCGACTCGCGGAAATAGTCCATATCGCCGGCTTTGAGCGCGAGATCCAGGTAACCGAACTTCAGGTCGCAGTCGATATCGAAACGTTCGATGCGGGCCAGCACCAGGTCGCGGCATTCGATCCCCATTTGCCAAGCGATTTCGGCTGCGGCACTGCCCAGCCGCTTTTCGATCTTGTCGACATCGACGAAGCCGTCGATGAGCTGTCCGCCGTTGCGCCCCGACGCGCCCCAACCGACCCGGTTCGCCTCCAGCAGACAGACGTCGAAACCGCGATCGGCCAGCGCCAGCGCGGCGGATACGCCGGTGAAACCGGCGCCGACGACGGCGACGTCGCACTGCGTGTCGCCGTCGAGGCGTGCGTAGTCCGTCTGCCAGTTGGCGCTCGCGGCGTAGTAGGACCCGGCGTGGGATTCGGCGTGATGCATGGATGTCAGATTAGGCTCTCATAAGTACGGTAACAACAACTCATATTCCAGGGGTGTGATCTGGCGTTCAAACAACCGGACCTCGCTCCATTTGCAGATGCTGTACATCTCGATAAAAGCGTCGCCGAACCAACTGTGTACGCGCTGGTCCTTGACCAGGGCGCGCAACGCATCGCGAGGGTTGTCGGCGATACTGGGATGGTTCTGCTTGTAGGCGTTGCCCTCGACCGGGTCCGGCGGCTCGATCTTGTTAATCAGACCCTCGGCGGCGCCGGCAAGCACGGCTGCCACGGCCAGGTAAGGGTTGGTGTCGGCGCCGCTCATGCGGTGTTCAATGCGGGTGGCGTTGACACTACTGGAGGGGATGCGCAGCGCCAGGGTGCGATTGTCGTACCCCCAGCTCTTGCTGGTGGGGGCGAAGGCATCCGGGTTGAGGCGGCGGTAACTGTTGATCGACGGGCACAGCAGCGCCTGCACCGCATCGGCCATGTCGAGCAGGCCGCCCATGGCCCAGCGCATGTAGGGGTTTTGCTCGGGGTCGTCACTGGCAAAGATGTTGTTACCCTCGGCATCCAGCAGACTCAGGTGGATGTGCGTGCCACTTCCGCCCTCATCGATATAGGGCTTGGCCATAAAGGTGGCCTGCATCTCCCATTTGCGGGCGACCTGGGCAATGACGCGCTTGAGGAGTACCGCATGGTCGGCGGCCAGCAACGGGTCGTCACAGTGGCGCAGATTCACCTCGAACTGGGCGGGGGCGTATTCGGTAATCACAGTGTTGGCGGGGACGTTCTGGGCGTGGGCGTTTTCGATGACATCGTGAATAAAAAAGTCGTAGTCGTCCAGGTCGTCCATCGAGTAGACCTGCTTGGAACTCATGCGCCGGCCGCTGGTGGGCGATACCGGTGGTTGCAGCCCGCCATTGGCGCCTCGTTCGGTGTCGATCAGGTAGAACTCGAGCTCCACGGCAATGCGGGGTGTGTAACCTAGCTGTTTAAAGCGTTCGTTGGCCTGCACCAGCACCTGACGCGGATCCATGGCAAAGGGTGTGATGCCATCGGTTTCGAACATGCAGAACAGTGCCTGGGCGCGTTCTTTACCCTGCCAGGGCACCGGTGCAAGCGTGCCTGGAACCGCCAGGCAGATGCGGTCCCGGTCGCCTTCCTCGGCACCAAGGCCGGTTTCCTCCACCACGGTACCGGTGGCGTCGAGCGCCATGACCGACCCCGGCAGACTGAAACCTTCGTCATAGACTTTTTCCAATAGCTCGCGCTCAATCCGCTTGCCGCGAATGACGCCATTCAGATCACCGATCAGCAACTCCACCGTGGTGACGCTGGGATACTGCTCCAAAAAGGCGGTTACTTCCGGGTGTGCCATTCTGTGTTCTCGTTTATCAACAAAACCGCGGCCGCCACCATCAGCGATCAAGGCCGTCCATACACAGGTATTTCATTTCCGGGTATTCGTCGATTCCGTTACTATTACTGTTTACGAACCACCGACCCGCCTTGAGCGTTCTTCAGATGGCTGACTGTCAGTAGTCTGGCGGTGGTGTCGCGCGAGCCCGCCCTGGCATCCAGAACGGTTTGTTCCTTATCGTGCATTTCGCGACTTTGTCGTACTGACGAAGCTCTTTCTCATAGTAGATTTCCGCCCATAGTTCATCCTGCAAATGTTTTGTTCTGATCATGGCCAGAGCGATGTTGGCTTTAGCCGCGGGTGACCACATGGCCGAGGTAACGTACCCCACCCCCCGCCTGCAACGCTTGTCTGCATAAATATAAGCGGCCTTCGCCGCCCTGTTGCCTTCGATATCAAGCTTGCTCAGAGTGTAGCGCGGGCCTTGGTTCCGCTCTTCCAGCAGGGCGAGCCGCCCGTTGAAATGTGGCTTTTTGAAATCGACCAACCAACCGAGGTTCAGCTCGAACGGCGTCTGGTCGTGCGCGAGGTGCACCGTCTTGAGCGCTTCGTTGAATTCCATCCCCGGCATGATGAAACCGGCTTCCAGGCGCGCCATATTGGTTGCTTCCTCGCCGTAAGGCTGTATGCCGTAGTCTTGCCCCGCTGCATACAATTCATCCCAAAGCGTGACTGCCAGATCAGGCCGTATCCACAGTTCGTAGCCGAGATCTCCGGTAAAGCCGGTGCGCGACACCATCAGCGTATCGCCATGAAATGGAAATCTCTGAATATCGAACGGTTTCGCCGTCTCAATGCCGGTCAGCCCCATCTTTTTCAGAACAGCACAGGTCGCTGGTCCCTGAAAAGACAACGCGGCAATGTCATCAGTCTTATCAGTCACGCTGACATCACTGAAGCCGAAAGCGCTCATTGCGAGCCAGGCCGTGCAGGGACTACCGCACACCAACATGAATTCCTCGTCCGCCAGCTTGAATATCGTTCCGTCGTCCACGATTCGGCCATCATCGGTACACCAAACCACATATGTGAGACGATTCACTTTCAGCTTCGCAACATCTCGCGTCACCATCCGGTTCAGCATTGCAAGGGCGTCCCGCCCGCTCACGTAGTATTTTTGCATCGGACATATGTCGTAGGTTCCGCAGCTATTCCTTATACAAAAATACTCGTACTCCGCGTCGTAATAGCGCTCGGCGAACTTGTAACCGTTCCACGATGCCCACGCATTGCGAATATTGAGCGCCTCCTGCCGGGGATGGAAGTGTGACTCCTTCAAACGTTCGCCGGCATACGGATCGGGTTGTTTGCTATTCGTCATAAAAATCGTCTTCGGGAACGGTGTTGTTGCGTTTAAGATCACTCAGGATCTCGCGGGCCGCGTTGGCACCGCAGGCCGCCGATACACCGCCGCCTGGATGCGTGGACGAGCCGCACATGTACAGATTCTTTATCGGCATACGGTACTGCGCATAGCCGGGGAACGGACGATTAAACAGCAGCTGATCGATGGTCAGTTCGCCCTGGAAGATATTGCCTTCCGTCAGCCCGATTTCCTGTTCGATTTCATGAGGAGTCCGAACCTCCATGTGCACAATCAGGTCCTTGAAGCCCGGACTGTATCTCTCGATCTTGTCGACGACGGTCCGACCGAACTGTTCCCGCTTTTCAGGCGTCCATGGTCCGTCGGCCAGCTCCGGCGGGCAGTACTGAACGAAATTCGACATCCAGTGCTGTCCGGCCGGGGCGACGGTCGGGTCCCAGGCAGACGGGATGACGGACTCTATAAACGGGTCGTCGGACCAGCGGCCACGCTTCCAGCAATCGTAGGCTCGCTCCATCGTTTCCAACGAGCCCGTAAACGCCTGACCACCCCGGTTAACGTAACGGTTGTCCGGCACGTTGTTGAACTTCGGCATGCCCGACAACGCGATGTTGACCTTGCCGGACGAGCCGCGGATCTTGAAGCGTTTTGCTTTTTCGTAAACTTCCGGCGGCAAATCGTTCTTGTCGATGATTCCCGTGAACGTCCGTTTTGCATCCAGATTGGACACCACGACGCGCGCGCTGATTTCTTCGCCGCTCTCCAGCGCCACGCCGGTCGCCTTGCCGCCATTCACCAGCACCCGTTCCACGCCGGCATTCGTGCGGATTTGCCCGCCGTGTTCGCGTACGGCCCCGGCGATGGCATTCGATATCGCACCCATGCCGCCACGTGCAAGACCCCAGGCGCCTATATTCCCATCAACATCGCCCATGACATGGTGCAGCAGGTTGTAGGCGGAACCCGGTGAGTAAATGCCCAGCGTCGTGCCGATAATGCCCGGATTGGCCATCGTCGCTTTGATCAGGGCGGTCTCGAAATAGTCTTCGACAAATTCTCCCGCGCTCATCGTAAAGAAGCGCACATACTCGTAGATCTCCCTCTCACCCAGTGCCCAGAACTGTTTGGCAAGGAACACCAGTTCCTTAATGTCTCGTAGACGAAACGATGTCGGGTCGGGCGGCGTGCGCAGCAGCGTCTTGCGAATAAGCTTTGAGTATCTTGCAAGATCGGTCTCGAAACGATGCATCGAGTCCGCATCGTGCGGCGAGTGACGTTTCAGTTCGAGGTACGCTGCCTCCTTATCGTGATAGGCGATCAGGGTATTGCCATCGTCTCCGAAATTTACGGTCCCGAGGTAGGGGACCAGCAACAATCCGTGCCGCCCGAGATCCAGATCCCGGTGTATGGCCTGGCGCATCGTGCTGCACACGTAGGAGCAGTTGGAATATTTCCACCCAGGGTGCAGTTCACGGGACACAGCGGCGCCGCCGATATAGTCGTTCCTCTCCACAACGACGACCTCCAGCCCCGCTTTGGCGAGGTAGGCTGCATTCGTCAGGCCGTTGTGACCGGCGCCGACAACGATGGCGTCGTAACTCTTCATCGAAGAATCTCCTGCGCCGCGTTGTGCCCGGGCCCGCCCGTGAGGTCACCGCCCGGGTGACAGCCCGCCCCGCACAGGTACAGGCCCGGAACAGGTGTCCGGTGCTGTGCCGCCTCATAGGTCGGCCGCATCATCAGCAACTGGTCCATCGCCATTTCGGTGTGGTGCCAGTGACCACCGGTTACGCGGTAACTCTGTTCCAGATCGAGCGGCGTCAGCAATTCCTTTTGTACGATGAGGTCCCGAGTGCCGGGCGCGTATTTCTCGATCGTATCTATAGCACGCTCGCAGATGGCCTCACGCGCCCTATCGTTCCAACCCCCTTTGAGTTGATACGGAACGTACATGACATGTGCAGACAACACATGCTGACCCGCTGGCGCCAGCGAGCTATCTTGCAGACTCGGCATGACGACCTCCATGACCGGATGTTCGGAGCAGTCGCCGTATTTCGCATTATCGAAAGCAAACTCAATGGCATCGAGGCTCGGCGCGAGAATTAATCGACCGTCAGGCCTCTCCAACCCAGCGAACTGCGGCAGATCGCTCAGCGCCAGATGCAGTTTGGCAACGTAGCCGTCGCAGCGCAGGCGGCGAATCCGGTTCGTAAATTCAATCTCGAGATNNTCGAGATTCTCGGCACCCACCAAGTCAAGAAAAGTCGTTTTGGGGTCAGCGGATGAAATGATGCTGTCGGCAGTGATTCTTTCTCCGCTTTCAAGATCTACACCGCTCGCTTTCAGCCCGGTCGCATCAGCGTCAACACGTATTCGGGCAACTCCTGCACTCGCTCGAATATCGACACCTGCCGCCTCGGCCGCGGAGCGGAGCGCATCAATCAAGCCCGCACCACCGTACTGACCCGCCATGCGATACAGCATGGCGATCACTGAGCTGTTCGGGGACCTTGGCGCCAGTTTCGAGCCGACGAGTCCATCCCAACTGAGCATCGCCTTCAGGACATCGTCTTCAAAATACTCATTCATGAGGTCGCGGGTTGGCAGCGCAACCACTCTGAGAAATTCCCGCATATCCTTCTTGCCCAGACGTCGCAGGTTCAGCCCGAGATGTGCGAACGTCATCATCTCGGCCAGACCGTTGTTGCCGATACGAGGCATGGTTTTCAGCCAGAAGGGTTTGAGCATTCCGGCGAAGCGCCGCATCAATCGTGAGTAATCACGATAGGCGGCGTCGTCATGAGCGGCCGCACCGTCCAGTGAGTCGCCGTCCGCTATCAGGTGCCGGCCGTCCTCGCTGAATCCAGTGGTCTTCAGCCCCTGCGTCGACGCACTGAAACCGTGCTTCGCAAGATCGAGATCTTCAGCTATTGTCGAAGGGAAATGACTGACCGTGTGTGCGACTGATACGTGAAACCCCGGGTGGAATTCCCGCCTCGCCGCCAGCCCGCCAACCGTTTCCGACGACTCCAGTACGAGCACACTTCGACCGGCCCGGGCCAGGTAGGCGGCACATATCAGTCCGTTGTGTCCGGCGCCGATGACAATCGAATCGTAGTTACCGGAACTCAATAGCGGGCCCTCGTGCTTGCCGCACCATCTGCTCTTTCTGGTAAAGCAGTTCGTCGCGCCACTCGGGCATGTTCATCTCGACCGCTGCAAAACCGCCATTCAGGCAATTTCGTCCTACAAACGAACCCGGCGCCCTGGTAAGCCCAATAGGCTCCCGCTGTCGGAATCATCGTATAGAAGACCACCTTCAGCTGCAAATTGTGATAAATCGGTAGCATTCGTTCAATGTTGTAATGCGCAATGTGTTCACATCAGTCGACGGCTTTGATGGCGGAGGCCAACGCCGAGATCAGTTCGTCAATCTGGCTTTCGCTGATGATCAACGGCGGCGACAGGGCGATGGTGTCGGCCGTACAGCGGGTCAACGTATTGCCTTTCCAGAAGCAATGATGGAACACATCGTAACCGCGCTCGCCCACAGTATCGCGCGGGTCGAATTCGACCGCGCCCATCAGGCCAATGTTGCGGATGTCTTGGACATGCGGCAGATCGCTCAGGCTGTGTAATGCCTCGGCCCAGCGTTCCTCCAGTTCCAGCGACCGCTGAAAAAGTCCTTCGCGTTCGTACAGGTCCAGCGTCGCCAGTCCCGCCGCCGCCGCCACCGGATGGCCGGAATAGGTATAGCCGTGGAACAGCTCAATGGCGCTCTCGGGGCCCTGCATAAACGCATCGTGAATGAAGTCGGCCGCAAACACCGCGCCCATGGGAACGGCACCATTGGTCAGCCCCTTGGCTGAGGTGATCAGGTCCGGTACCACGCCAAAACGCCTGGCGGCAAAGGCTTCACCCACTCGGCCGGACCCGGTGATCACCTCGTCGAAGATCAGCAGGATGCCGTGCTGCCGAGTGATGTCCCGCAGTCGTTGCAGATAGCCCGCCGGCGGCGGGATCACCCCGACAGAGCCGGCTACGGGTTCAACGATGACGGCCGCAATGGTATCCGCGCCGTGCAGGGCGATCATCCGCTCCAGATCGTCGGCCAGTTCCGCTCCCTGGTTGGGAATGCCCCGGCTGAAGGCGTTTCCCCGCAACTGGGTGTGACGAAGGTGATCGACCCCGTTAAGCAGTGGGCCGAACATGCGACGGTTATTGACCAGGCCGCCCACTGAGATACCGCCAAAGCCGACACCGTGATAGCCCTTTTCCCGACCGATCAGGCGGGTGCGCTCACCCTGACCCCGGCACCGGTGGTAGGCCAGCGCGATTTTCAACGCAGTATCGACCGATTCGGAGCCCGAATTGGTAAAAAAAACCTTGTTCAGCCCGTCTGGCGCGTGCTTGACCAATCGCTCGGCCAGTTCAAACGGTCCCGGATGGCCCATCTGGAAGGCTGGCCCGTAATCCAGTTGGGCCAGTTGCTGTTGCACCGCCTTGGTAATCGCCTCGCGCCCGTGACCCGCATTCACACACCACAGTCCGGAGGTGCCATCGAGCACCCGCTGACCGTCTTCGCGAGTGTAGTGCATGTCTTTGGCGCTCACCAGCATCCGGGGCTCCGACTTGAACTGACGGTTGGCCGTGAACGGCATCCAGAACGCATCATGCCTGGGGGATGGGGCTCCACTCATAAGCACCTCTCACTCAGATAACAGCCAAAACCCGATAGTCGTATGTTATTTTAAACATTAAGCTCCCGGCAGGATTGGCGCCTGAAACGCATGGGTCGCTCGGTGCAACCGGATGATTCAACATTGACGACCCGACTCCTCGACGTAATTACAAACTGCTAATCGCCTGTGGCTCGATCGCCTGGTCAAACGGGCTTGAAGCACCGGACCAATGTCGTACGTGCCCCACGTTTGACGACATTCGAGCGAGCTTCATTTGCGGCTTAATGCGGATAAAGGTGGACCCAATGGAGAAGGGAGTCGATTCCGTGGTATCTTTCAATCGCTCAGCAGGTTGCAGTCCTCCGCGTTCCAGCCCAGGAGCACGCGGTCACCCTCTTTGAAGTTGAACCTCAGATCGCGCCGGCTCTCGATCCTGGTCAGTATTCGACAGTTTTCGGCAAGCGAGATGTCCAGCTCGGTCACGTCACCTAGATAGATCTTTTCCATGATCCTCCCTTCGAATCGGTTGTCGCTTTGGAGATCCTCATGCACGGGAAGCACGCGAACGTCTTCGGGTCGAATAGAAAACCGGATCGAAACCCCCGGCCGAATATCCCCGATGTTCCGGCTCGTAATCGTCAGACCGGACTCGACGCGAATGCGAGCCATCCCTTCATTTCCCCGCGATGCTTTTTCTCCTGACGATTCGACCACCGTGCCCGAGAAAATGTTGGAAGCTCCCATGAAATCCGCGGTAAATTGCGTACGAGGTGTCTGGAAAATCTCCTGAGGCGTCCCAACCTGCTCGAAGTTCCCGTCCCGCATCACGGCGACGCGGTCGGACATGCTCATCGCCTCTTCCTGGTCGTGCGTCACATATACGAAGGTGACGTCAATCTCGTGCTGGATCCGGCGAAGCTCTATCTGCATCGCTTTTCTTAGCTTGCGGTCAAGTGCGCCCAGCGGCTCATCCAGCAGCAGGACCTTGGGGCGCAGCACCAGTGCTCGTGCCAGCGCTACGCGTTGCTGCTGGCCCCCGCTGAGCTCATCCGGACGGCGCTCGCCGAAGCCTTCCAGCTGGACCAAGCCGAGCGCCTCGCTTACAAGCGCTTTGATTTTCGCCTCGGGCGTGCGCCGGGATCGCAGACGCAGACCGAACGCGATGTTGTCTTCTATGTTCAGATGGGGAAAGAGCGCATAGTTCTGAAATACGATGTTCGAGCTGCGCTCATATGCCGGACGGTTGTTGACGAGTTCCCCGTCGATGAAGATTTCACCGCTGTCCGGCTGTTCCAGGCCTCCGATCAGCCTCAGGGTGGTCGACTTCCCGCATCCGCTGGGGCCGAGCAGCGAGAAGAATTCCCCTTGGCCTATGACGAGATCGAGGTTGTTGACCGCGACGACGCCGCCGAATCGCTTGACGACGCTCCTCAGCTCAACACTTGCAGCTTGCTCGGTCATACTCGTCGTCTCTCCATCAGGATGCCAAATATAACCAGGATGAGCGGAACCACCACGATCAGAGTACCGAGGGCATTGACCGTCGGAGACACACCGAGCCGAATCATCGAGTACACGCGTATTGGGAGGGTCGAAGACCCGACCCCGGAGACAAAATAAGTAATCACGAAATCATTGAACGACCACGGGAATACCAATAGAGCGGCTGCGAGAATGCCCGGCATTAACAAGGGCAGCGTCACTTTTCGCATGGTGGTCCATTCATCGGCCCCAAGGTCCATCGCGGCCTCCTCGAGTCTGCGATCGATTCGCGCCATACGTCCGATGATGACCAGGGTCGCCAGCGGGATCGAGAACGACACATGAGCAAGAAGGATCGTCATAATGCCGAGCGAAAGGCCGACAAAGGTGAAGAGCAGCAGGAGCGTCACCCCCATGACGAGATCTGGCATGATCAGGGGAATGTAAAGGGTGCCCTGAAACAAGCCGCGACCGAGGAACTTCGACCGATAAAGAATGAAAGCGGTCAACGTTCCAATGGCCGTGGATATCACCACGCACGGAATGGCCACCATTAGACTGACCCTCAACGCGTGCTGGATATTCTTGTTCGTGAATACCTCCTGGTACCATTTCAATGTGAAGCCCTGCCAGCTAACGCCGTACTCGGTGGGCGTGAACGAAAATGCGATCAAGACCAGCAAAGGCCCGTACATGAACAAAAACAGGACAACGCAAAGTACCGTCAGGAGCGGCGGGGGCATTCGTTTCATCGTCCCTCCTGAAATGCCTCTTTTGCGCCTCCTGCACGCATGTACAGGTAAAGCAGGACGAGGACGATGGTCAGAAGCAGCAGTGAGTACGCCGACCCCAACGGCCAGTGCCGGAGCCCGAGAAATTTCAGCGAGATGAATTTACCAATCATCATGCCCTTGGCACCTCCCAGGAGCTCAGGAATTATGAATTCACCGATGGCCGGAGCGAACACCAACACGGAGCCGGCCAGCATGCCTCCTTTGGTTAGAGGGAGGGTGATTTTGAAAAAGCGCTCGGTGGCGGTGGCCCCCAGGTCGGAGGCTGCTTCAAGAACCGACCGATCGAGCCTCTCGAGCGAGGCGTAAAGGGGCAGGATCATGAACGGAATATAAGTATAGATGAGGCCGATGAGTACCGCGGTTTCGTTATGCAGCAGGGGTAAAGGCTTGCCGACCAGGCCAATGTCTCCGAGAAATGTGTTTACAAGCCCGTGATCCGACAGGATTATCATCCAACTGTAGACCCTCACAAGTGGGCTGGTCCAGAACGGGAGAATCACCAGAAAGAGCAGAAAGTTCTTGTGCCTGCCGCCATACAGCGCGATCCAGTAGGCAACCGCGTAGCCGCCGACGAGACAGGCCGCCACAGTCAGCACCGAGAGCTTCAATGTACGGGCAAAGATCTGCAAGAAAAGAGGATCCAGAACCTGGCGGTAACTGTCGAACGTGAATTCGTAGACGATCGTTCCCCAGGCACCGCGGGTGAGAAAGCTGTAATAGACGGCGAGTCCGATTGGAATTACCGTAAACAGCAGCAGCCACATTGCGGCCGGGCTGAGTACAGCCCAGGTCCTCGCTATGGGATGGCGCCGCAAATATCGAAGCAAGGGTTTGCGTAACGTATCCAAAGTAAACCCCACTAAGGGAAGAAGTGACGTACAGTCCCGCCTTTTCTTCCGTCAATGACGCAAGTTATCTTTTCCTCTCGGAGTGTACCGCCGGATTGCACCGTGGGCTCGGAAATGGCCTCACCCTCACCGTCGACAACGGAGTAGTTACTAACCCGAGACCGGTACGGAGATTCAGGCCGGCCTGAATTTCAGGCCGGCCTGTGGTTTCCAAGTGTGAGCGTCGCGCCCAGCGTGCGATACAGACTGGCTGCGACACCGCTTGCGCGACCGTTGTGTTGAGAAATCCCGTTATGCGGCCAGCAGTCGGGTCCAGATGTCATTGTAAACCGGCAGAATCTCGTCCGGGATGACAGCCAGGAACTCAAGTCTCGCGAGCTCGCTGTCGCTGGGGTAGATCGCGGGATCCCGAGCCATGTCGCCGGGAACGTGTTTTTCTACCGCCACCTTGTTGGTGGTGGCGTATCCGCCGAATTCGGAGTTTGCGGCCGCTACCTGAGGTCTGAGCATGTAGTTGAGGAAGGCCTCGGCGGTGAACTTGTGAGGGGCGACCTTCGGGATGGCGATATTGTCGAACCAGGCCGTTCCCCCCTCTTTGGGCAACAGCCACTGCACGGCCGGGTTCTCCCTGTGCGCCTGGACGACTTCGCCGTTCCATTCGTGACCGACGACGACATCCTCCTGAATCAAAGCCTTCGTTTCCTCGGCTCCGGGGTAGAACGCCTTGACGTGCGGCTTGAGATCGATCAGGACCTTGCCGGCTTCCCTCAATTCGTCCTCGTTGCGGGAATTGACGGAGTAGCCCAGGTAAGCGAGGGCCGTCGCAATCACCTCCTCTCGCTCGTCCGTGAACCCGAGTTGCCCTGAATAACGTCGGGGGCCGCTTTCGAACATCAGTGCCCAGCTACCCATGTTGGGGTCGTCTTTGGTGTACTTTGTATTGTGGGCCAGAGCGGTCATGCCCCAAAGGTATGGAATCGAGTGCTTGTTTCCTGGATCGAACGAGGTATCCAGAAATTTGGGGGTAACGTTTGTCAGAAGCGGAAGATTCTCATGGTTCAGCGGGGCCAGAAGACCCTGGGCGACATGAATGGGTACGAAATTGTGCGTGGGAAACACGACGTCGTACTGGGCACCGCCTCCCTGGAGCTTGGCCAGCAGCGCTTCGTTTCCAGGGAAAGTATCGTAAGTCACCTTTACACCGAATTCCTTCTCAAAGTTGGGGATAGCGTTAGGATGGATATACCCTTCCCAGTTGTAGACGAACAGCTCGCCTCCCTCTTTTCTGATCTTCTCCAAGGTTTCTGGAGACGGGCCTTCTGATGCAAACGCTTCTCTTTTATGCAGCGTCAGAATGTCCGTCAGCAGTGCCGCAGATATGCCGAGCGCAGTGGCTTTGCGCACGAATTCTCGCCGAGTGATCCTATCCTCAAAAAGGTCTTCTACCGACGCGTGGAGCCTCTCTTTGGTTTTTTTCTGGTAAATTCTCATGGTTCCTCCTTCACATCTCGTATCATCGAGTACGAATCGTCTTCTACTTTTTCTGATTTACTCGCCGACCGCTATCGAAACGGCTCGCCGGGTATGGTCTTTATGACCTACCGGGTGTCGCTTGGCACCGGCCGTTGACGAGCACGTCCAGAGGTTGGCGCTGCTGGTGGCTGCCGGAGCCTTCTCGATCGGCGACCGCGGATAGTGGGCGCTCGGGGAACCCAGACGGGCTGGTCATTAAAGTGCGCACTGAGACGGTACGGGACATGGCGCCTCATCTTGGGAAGAACAGCCGGCTCGCCACGGTCGGGACACCGGTTTTGCAGCATGCGGGTGCGCCAGCAGCCTGATTATTTCCGTCTCGTCGCGGGCCCGAACGGTCCAAGCGTCGCAGGCTGGCATCATCTCACCGTCTATTGCCCAGTCCGCTGCCGGTATCCCGTTTCCGCGCTCGGGATTATACCAAACGAGCGATGCTAGGGTAGTTTTTGGTGACGCAGACCCCTGGACATCCCATGCGCCCCATATCACCCGAACGCATCAGCAAAATTTCCCGCCGGAGGAATGTTGCAGCGCAATAATAGCGGCGGCTCGGGGCTTGAGCTACACATGGGGATCGGCCGATGTGTCGGCACTACTCCCGCCGGAAGGGCACCCGGGCGAACGTTACGCCGAGCCCTTTACGCATGGCAGCATGCGCTTAGGGATGTATGCACCGCGCGGATACGATCCCCAGTCACCGCACGATCAGCACGAGCTTTACTTCGTGCTGTCGGGCTCGGGAATGTTTGTGCACGGCGACCGGCGCTCCCCCTTCAAGGCGGGCGATGCGCTATTTGTCGCGGCCGGCATCGAGCATCGATTCGAGGACTTTTCCGACGACTTCACCGCTTGGGTTGTGTTCTGCGGCCCCAAGGGCGGTGAAGAGGCCCAACATCCTGGAGTCGGCCGTGAGGCGATTCGCCAAGACAGGCAAGACCTGGATCAAACGGCAACCCAAAAGGGGCGTCTATGACGGTGAAGTCATCTACAGCATCGTCGATGAAGCGCTCATCTGCCATGTGGGTCCATCCCCACGAATTCTGCTGAAAGAACCGGGGATTTCGGGATTTGAGACGATGGTCGATCCGCACCGGCCCCTATCCCGAATGCGGATCATTGCAACTTGCGGTCTAGCACGATCGGCGCCTAGAAATCTCCCTCGTACTGAGGTAGCCCATCGTTAATGCTCAGCCAGGGCTGTTTGCGAGAAACATAAAGATGGAACTCTGGAGTGAGCCAGGAAGGGTCGTCCAGACTGCAGGCTTTTAAGCACACGTTCCCTGGTTCAGCCTCAAATTCTGTAAGGAGCACCGTTCCGCAGACACGGCAAAAATTGCGATGCACCGGTTTTCCTGAATCTCCGATCCGAGTGTATTTCTTCAGCCCGCCTTTAATCTGGACCGACGCTCTTGGCACATAGACCTCCGTGGCGAACGGCCCGCCGCTTTCTTTCTGGCAATCCAGACAATGACAGAAAAAAGTGTGAATTGGTTCGGCGGTACAGACGTACCGAACGGCTGCGCAGAGGCACCCGCCTTCGAATGAAGTTGTCACGTTGGTACTCCTGGGTGATCTTATCTGCATTCTAAATAACCACTATTTTCGCGTGATTTTGCTTGCATAAACCACAAACGACAAGAAGCGTGACCACGCGCGTTGCCGCGCGACTCCCTCTACCACGGCAGTCAACGTTCTGTTACAACCGGCGCGTGGATTTCCTAACAGATGGGCGCGCCACTGTTCTATCGGGAGGTCGAGGCGCTGTTGAGCTTGAGCCAAAGCGCGACGAGTTCCTCCGACCTTGAGCTGGAGATCCCTACCCAGGATGTGCCGAGGGAGGCCTCCGCTACCCGCCAATCACCCGGTCGCTCCTGTTGGCGCTGCCACCGAGCGAATGAGGCGAAGCTCTGCTCACGTACCGATAGCTTAAGCGCCGCGTCCTACCCCTGGACAATCGGAAGATGTCCTCCTCCAGCTGTCACGCAGCCCTCGACATCGGTCCGGATCGAACGCGATCCGGACCCCACGGGCTTCACAGGTTGAAGCGCGGCGCTTCGCTTCTCTGACTGAGGAATATCAACCGGGCTCGACTCCGATCGAGTCGAGGAACTTGTTGAAGCCGACGAAGGTCTCCATGACGCCGTACGCCTCTACAATCTCGGCATCGGAGTAACCCGCAGCGCGCAGCCCCTCGAACTCGAGTGCAGCGACATCGTGCGGCGCGCGGTTGACCTTCCGCATGAGCGTGACCAGTTTGGCTTCCCTATCGGAGAAGTCCGCCTCCTGAAGTTTCCCGTCACGGATGGCCTTGAGAGTGTCGTCGTCTACCCCCAGCGACTGCAGGGCCATCGAATGCGCGCGGATGCAGTATTCGCAACCATTGTCCTGGCTCACGAGTAACGCAATAGTCTCCTTCAGTTTCCGCGGTAGCGCTCCCTCCATCATGGTCGCTTTGAGCTTCTGCCAGTTCGCGCGGAGCAGCGACGGATGGTGCGCGTAAGTGCGAAACAGGTTGGGCCTGCGGCCCATGCCGCGCTCTATCTCGTCGAGGATTTCTTTCGCCTCGAAGGACATCTGCTCGTCGGAGAGCGCTGGAATGTGCGGCATAATGAACCTCCTACGTTTTCTGAGCGCTGTTACTCGTTCCCGGACCCGCAAAGCACGTCCCCCAATGGTACGGGCGTTGGGGCTGGAGCAGTCCCGAGGGGAGCGTCGGTCGCGCTAGCTCTCCGCCGTCGTCGGGTCGATGACCGTGGCGATGGGGGCGATGCGGCTGGCCGTGATACCGCTCTTCTCCGCGTGCTCGCGAATGAACTCTTCGCTCGGGGCGATGTAGATGCAGTAGAGCTTGTCGCCGGTCACATAGCTCTGCACCCACTGGATCTCGGGGCCGAGCTCCTTCAGGGTCTCCACCGACTTCTGCGCGGCCTTCTGCCACTTCTCGGGGGGAAACTCGCCGGCACCGGGAATATCTCTTTCGATCACGAACTTGGGCATCTTCGAGTCCTCCTTCTCCATTTGATGGGCCGCGTGCATCTCGGTTCCAAACGAGCCGCCTCAGGCCACGACTTGCAGCTTGCGCGGGAAGTTTGTGAGGCGCCATAGTCGGAGGTGTGGCCGTGATATATGGCGCCCCCGTCGAACCACTGAAAGTCCCCGGGGGCGGTCTGCCGGTCGGGGTACTGCTGGCGAAAGAAGGTGTAGCCCGGATGCGTCCAGGACATCGCAATCCCGACCTCGGTCGCACCCGCCTCGCCCTGGCACTGGAACATGGTCCACATGAGCTCCGTCTCGGTGAGCCCCTTCTCGATACGCCCGAGGAACTTCTGGAACGCCCGATTCTGGATCTCGACAGCCGTTCGGAGCGCGGCCACCTCGTCCGCGCTCTTGATCATGCGAAGCCGTTCGAACGTGCCCGTCGCGTCGACCCACTCGATATTCGGCCATCTTTGACTGCGCGCGCGCCCAGCGTGCTTGAATCTCGCTCTTGGTGAAGTAAGGCTTTTGAAACATCGCTTCGTCCTGTGCAGTTACAGACGTCGCACCTCGCTTCGCAGGGGCGCGCTCGGGTTTGCCGGGAATGGAGATGCTTGACTGGTGCGGGCGGGCCACGAGTGCCTGAACCACCCTCGACAGGGGATGTCAGCGCCTACATCGACCGTTGTGCTGGCGTGTGCAGGCCGGGGTCCGCGAATGGAAAAACAGCCGTGTGCTTATTTGCGGGAACAACGACATCGAACTAGGGTTCACCCTGCGTCGCAGTGAAGGGTGAACAAGATGTCAGCATTAAACCCCTTCCAGCCTGGCCTTGTCAACAGCATGCCGAGCGGCAGCAGCGACGCACCTCTGTGAATGCAACACATATTCGGTACATCGGACGGCAATCCCCGCCCATGATAAGCTCGCGCGGCGTTCTCGGGGCTGATGGTCTCGTGCAGCGGAATGTTGCCTGACAACGCAAACCAGCTCGGCCGCGAGTCGTACCAGACCACCTCCGTCGGCGGGTACGCATTGGGATCGTCGAGCGTCGCAGCCGCGACGTAGAGCGCCGGTTCGACCGCTTCAAATGCCGGATCGCGGCCATAGGTCAGCGACGCACCGCAGGTTGCGCAGAACCCGCGGAGCACGCCTTCGGACGACTCGTACACGGCTGGTGCACCGGACGAAAACTGCACCCGGTCGGGGGGAAATCCGGCCCAGACGACATAAGGCGTCCCGGCTGCAGTCCCGGCAACAGCACGCGGCCGACCAAAGGGTCGGGCCGCTAACCCTATAGCGCACCGCGCCGCAGCGGCAGCCGCCTTCGTGCACGTCGGACATCCACTTTCCTCCTAGACGATAGACCCTGGAATGATAAGCCGAAACGTAAGGCATGTCCGTTTATGGCCGGGAGCCGTCCGATGCGACGCAACAAAGGGGCCGATTCTGCGCAGGAGGCAGTCGGCAGCTCACGACCCAAAGCGGCCCTTGGGGAGCGTGGTCCTAGAACGTCCGCTCCTGGCCGGGGGACATTGAAAAGTCGTGAAAACCAATTCTGTTGGATCAGATTAAGGTCGGAGCACGGGCTATCCCGGGCTTTCCCCGCGAATTCCGCTGAAAGAACCTGCGATTTCGGAATGCGATCGTGCCAGCCAATCTCGGCTGTTGGCACGCTAGATGGCGGGGCACCGGTTTTAAGCTGTCCGACGCGCATCACTTCTCGTCCTTGCCCCACCAGACTTCGATGCACACTTCTCCGTCCTGCACCTTGACCCGGTAGGTCTGTAACGAGTGCCCGAACACGTCCGTGGAGTGGCCTGTTTTCAGATCGAAGCGCATTCCGTGATAGGGACAGGAGACTTCGGCGCCGTGAACCTCGCCCGCACCGAACGGTCCCCCCATGTGGGGGCAGATGTTGTTGACGGCATAGAAGGCACCGTCCACGCTGAAGATTGCCACCGGTTTGCGTGCGACGCTGGTGACGCGCCCGCGGCTCGGGGGAAACGCCTCCAGTGGTCCGACGCTTATATTATATAGCTACTCATGACTACACGCCGTGGTCGGGCAGCCAATGCGCTGTATCCGACTGAGTTTTAACAGTTTGCTGGGATCACCGCAGAGACCCCGCGGAGAGACAGGACTGCTTGGCGGTGCAGGCAGTCCGGTGCGAACTCGTCTGAATCCGCTTCGCCGAGTTGCGGAGCACGGCTTCTCGCAGACTTCAATCTACTTGCATGCCTTCCACCAACGTCGACGCGCAAGCCCTTGCGACCTCGGTGCGGTATTTCTCGCTCACGTTATCGACCCAGCCAGCCTCGATGACAAAGTCGTCCCGCTCCCAGCTGCGCTCCTCCTTCAGGGGCACGAGCTTTTCCGGCTGCTGCTCCGCCTTGGCAACGCAGAGTGGCGTAAATGCTTGGACGATAGCGGCCTCTGCGCTTGCAATCTCCATCTTTACGGCCGTTCCGCCCGTTACCCAGCCGCCCCAGGAAAAACCGATGATGATTGCAGCGATCGCGCCACCGACCACGCCCCATGCTGCGGGCTTTACCCATTCTGGTACGTTCATTGCGAAATGTCCCATTTTCAGTTTTGAAGACTTAACCGACATTGCCCCGGTGAGGCCACCATCTTGCCGCAATGATAGCCGAGCAGGCGGGCTTCCGGAACCATAGTCGGCTCTCCGGACCGAGTGGGGCAGGAGTGGGCGAGAAAACAGCTTTTGGCAGCCCGCGAGAGGCTTATTCCAATGCCCTCTCTCGGGTAACTTGCGTATAGGTGTGTAAGGTATCGTTGAGCACCCCGATCCGCTCCAAGAAATACTCTGTGAGCTCCACGGGGCTCGATGCACCACGTCGAATCTGGCGAGCGAGCTCTGCGATCGTCGCATATGGCAAGACAGGTTCCGGCATTGGTTCTTCCGCCTATATCGGTTCAGCCTGACCTACCCGCCGCTCAATGGTATGGGCCATCGGGTCGAGGCAGGCTGTAGCCGGCGACATCGGCGTAGAGAATGGCGGCGAGTTTTCGCGGCAGACGGACTTCCATACGGGGGTGCCCCCTTAGGATTGGCGCGTTTACAAAATATTACTCCCAGAACTTCGGGGTCGCGAGTGCGCGGCAGGAACGGAACGTGAAGCGGACGTTCAAATCACTCCTTCTTGCCCTCGCTGATGACCGCTTATGGCCGTGAACAGACATACACCTCGCGCACAACCCCTTTTCACGTCCTCCAAATATGGCGATTGGAGGCGTATCAGCTGCTTTGTCGGCTCTCTCGCCACTCCGGCAACTGATCAGCCAGCCGGACCCAGCTAAGCTTGCTACCCGTATGCGTGTGGTCCTTTGGCGGCACCTTGTCAGGGTCGTCAAGGCTACACGTCGTGATATCGATTTCGTCCGAGAAGTCTTCGTGCTCGAAGCTCAATTGGGTGCCACACCGAGGGCAGAAACTTCGAGTACCCTTGGCAGTCGATTTGAACCGCGTGGGCTCACCATGCACGAGCCGGAACTGAGCTCGGGGTACGCTGAACCATGTGACCAACGGAGCGCCGGTTGTTCGGCGACAGATTGAGCAATGGCAGTTCGTCTCATGAAAAGGCCTGGCCGCTGTCTCATAGCGGATTCGCCCACAAAAGCATCCACCCGTCAGCATTCGTGTAGCCTCCGCGACCATAATAGTTTTGCTATATTTACGATACCACGTGCAACAGCGCGCGCCACCAAACCAACCGCGCGGATCTCGCAAACTACCTAGAACCTTCCTGACTGTCCGGCCGCCGAATGCCTCCCTCCCATAGCGGCTTGGCCATCTGCTCGGCATAGTGCGAAAACATCAGGTTGAAGCTCAGGCTTACCCGCTCGCGTTCACTGCGATTCGGATCGACCGAGTGCGGCAGCCAGGCCGGAAAGAGAAGGAGCATCCCGTTCACGACTTGTACCACCACCTGATCGGTGTTGTAAGCGGTGAGCTCGGTGACAGGCGGACGAATGATCCCTGTCTGCACCCGTGGATCGTGGAAATTGATAGTGTCCGCCCCGGGCTGCGTTCGTACGTAGTAAACGCCGCTCAGATAGTTGTTCGGGTGGGTATGCATGCGATGCTCCGCGCCGGGCGCATTCACGTTGGCCCAACATGCGCTGACTTCCACCTTCGTCTCCGCGACCTTCAGAAAGGCGAGCACCTGGCGCGCGCAGCCGTGGACACAGTCTATGAGCTCGGAGAGCTCGTCGAACTCGTGCAGATCCTGCCCGGACTGCCAACTCTCCCCAAGGCCAAGTGACGGTAGCCCGGCGCGAAGCTCCGCAAGGCTGCGTAGGGCAGCGCGTTCGATGCGGTGGCTCGCACGCGGTGTCAGTTGCGTTTTCCAGACGAACGTCGGGAAGACGCGAAGCATCTCCGAGTCTCCGAGTCGTGACGTTTTTGCCGTGCCCATGTTTCGCGACGTAGCGCACCTCGGGCCCGAAGCTTACAACGTTTACACGACCATGGCACCGCTACGGGTTTACGGATTCCAGTGCGTCCGCGAGGCGTTGGAACTCCGATTGATCCGCCGGCAAGCCGATGCGCAGTGCCGACAGTTCGGGAAAATAACGCGTCAAGATCCCTCGGCGTGCGAACTCTTCGTAAAGCGCGCGGGCACGCGTAGTCCGTATGCACTGAAACAGTGGGGTGCCACCGATAGGAGCAACGCCCCGAGACATGAGCAAAAGCTTTAGTTCTTCGGCCAAAGCGGGCAACGTTTTGCGTGCCTTCTTTTGCCAATCCCGGTCCCGCAGAGCCTGTCGGGCGACCCAGCGGCCGGGACCGTTGACGGACCACGGCCCCAGCCTGTTTTGCAATCGTGCGAGCAAGCCCGGTTCGGCCATCACGAAACCCACGCGCATTCCGGCCAGCCCGAAAAACTTACCCATCGAGCGCAGTATGACGAGAGCCTGGGCACCCGCGCGTGCAGCGAGACTCAGCTCCGGCACAGGGTCTACGAACGCCTCGTCAATCACCAGCCAACCACCCTTCGCTGCCAGACGCCGACGCCAGTCTTCGAGGAATTCGGGCTTGAACACATGCCCGTCCGGGTTGTTCGGGTTGCTCACAACGAGGACGTCGCATCCATCCACGGCAGACTGAATCTCATCGACACCCACTGGTCGCGCGTGGTGGCCCGCCTCATCCCACGCCTTTCGATGCTCCGCGTAGCCGGGTGACAAGACGGCGACACGGGCGGGCGGGCGTAAGGTCGGCAGGAGCTTGATGGCGGCCTGTGTGCCTGGAACGGCAGCGATTGGGCCTCCTCCATAATAATCGGATGCCGCCTCCACCAAACCGTCATCGTCCTCCGGCAAGCGATTCCACACCTCGCGCGGCACGCCCGGGACCGGCCATCCCATCGGATTGATGCCGGTCGAGAGGTCGAGCCAACCGTCCCGGGGTATCCCGTAGCGTTTCGCTGCGGCCAGGACCTGGCCGCCGTGCTGAAAGGTTTCTTCGAAGGTTGAAGACATAGCGGGTCCGGCTAATGAAGAATCGAGCTGTGCATTCTGCCCACGATACCGCGTCTTCGAAGGGACCTAGGTCCTCGTTACATGGCCTCTTTTACCAGAGCTCTACCGGAAAGCGACAGCGCAGACACTGAGGTAGAAAACCGCTTCCGTCACCTGCTGCACCGCCCCGAGACAATCCCCTGTGTAGCCACCGAGACGCATGGTGAAAACTCGCCCCATGACACGACGTGCGAGCACGACCGGAACGACCGCCAAGACGATCTCTGGATGGTCAAGCAACACAAACAAGGACACGGGTACGATTCCGAGAAAGGCGGCGAAATAGGACTCCGCGTCACTCATACGATTCGCCATCGGCGCAGCCTTAGAATCTGATTCGCTGCCCACGTACCGGTGGGAGCGCATGAAAGAGACCGCAGCCCACCGGCTCAGGCTGTGCCCGGCTACGAACGTCACCCCGAGAAACAGCAGGGTGTTTAGAGAGGGCACTGCGGCCGGGAGAAAGTCGCCCCGGATACCCGCATGCACACCGCTCGGACTCTCCAGCAGCACCCCTGTCTGCCAAAGGGAGACGAGCTTGAGCAGCAACAGCAATGCGAGTCCGAGAACCCCGAACGCACCGCTTCGGGGATCCTTCATGATCTCTCGTGTTTTCTCAGCGCTGCGCCGGCTTCCAAACCCGTCGCAGAAGTCGACGAGCGCATCTTCGTGAATCGCGCCCGTGATCCAGATCGAGGCGGCCATGCCGAGGAGCACGGCGAGCGGCAGCGGCAGGATAAGTGCGGTCAACACGAAGCACGCAGCCGCAAAAATCCCCACGACCCACCCCACCGCCGGCGAGAAATACGAGGCCCCCTGCAGACGACTCACCGAACTTTCTCCCCACGCAGGGGCAGGAATCCGGGTGAGAAACGTCAGAGCCGCGAAAAAGCTTTCGAAGTGCTGTCTCACGCTTTCTTTCCGCTTACACCGGCATCGGCGAACGAAGCCATGTCGTTCATAAAGGCGACGGCTGCCGCCACGATCGGGTACGCCAGCGCCGCCCCGGTACCCTCGCCAAGGCGCAGACGGAGATCGAGAAGAGGCTCGGCGCCGAGATACTCGAGCATCGAGCGGTGCCCGCGTTCCTCGGAACGGTGACTGAAAACACAGTAGTCGAGGACATGCTCGTTGAGCCTCGTCGCCACGAGCAGCGCCGCGGTGGCGATGAACCCGTCCACCAGTACGATCAGGCGGTGCGCCGCTGCCTGCAGCATGGCGCCGCAGATCATGGCGATCTCGAATCCGCCGAACTCCTGCAAGAGCTCTAAGGGGCCGAGATGAACTGCCGCTCGATCGGGCAACCGCACGCGCCGAACGGCCTGCTCCAATACGGCGACCTTGTGTTTCAAACCCGGCGCATCGAGACCGGAGCCCGAACCCACGCAATGCTCCAGCGGCGCGTTACACAGGAAAGACATGAGAATCGCGGCCGAGGAAGTGTTGCCGATGCCCATGTCTCCGAACCCGATGACGGTGCTCTCCGAGCGAGCGATCTCCTCGGCGATGCCGGCGCCCTTCGCTATAGCCTGCTCGCACTCGCTCGCAGTCATCGCGGGCTCGAGCACGAAATTTCGTGTGCCCCTGGCGACCTTGGCGTCAATCAAAGCGTCGACGTGAAAGAAGTCATCATCGACGCCCGCATCCACGATCTTCAGCGCGATGCCGGTCTGGCGCGCCAGAACGTTGATCGCGGCACCGCCCGAGAGAAAGTTGCGTACCATCTGGGCGGTCACCGCTCGAGGATACGGACTGATGTTCTCGTCCGTGATACCGTGATCGGCCGCGAACACCACAATCACGGGGTTGTGCAACCGGGGGGTGAGTGTGTTTTGTATGAGACCCATCTGGAGCGCCAGAGACTCCAGCACACCCAACGCCCCGATCGGCTTGGTCTTCTGACCGATTTTCTCCTTGAGCGCGGGTTCGAGATCCCGGGAAAGACGTGCGATGCGGAAATCCATTGTGCCGCCTCTGCTTTCAGGTGCGCACGATGCCCTACCCACCGCTCACCTGCCTCCTGTGGATGCTTCTCGCTCATGGCCCTGCGCGAGCTCACTGAGCTCCATGTGAGCCGAATTCGACCCCGGACGCCACAGGCCACGCTCCTGCGCCTCGAGGAGCCGCTGCGCCATCTCGCGCAAGGCGGCCGGGTTATTCTCGTTGAGGAAGTCGCGCACCGACTCGTCCTCTAAATAAGCGTCGTATACCGCGTCGAAGTGGTGATCGGAGACGACGCGGGCCGTCGCCGCGAAAGCAAACAGGTAATCGACTGTGGCGGCCATTTCGAAGGCACCCTTGTATCCGTGGCGCATGACGCCCTTTATCCATTTCGGGTTGACGACGCGGGCTCTGACGACGCGGCCGATCTCGTCCTCGAGCGGTCGCACTTTGGGGCTCTCGGGACGAGCGTGGTCGTTGTGATAGATGTTTGGCTGGCGCCCGGACAGATGGCGCACCGCCGCTGCCATGCCGCCTTCGAACTGGTAGTAATCGTCCGAGTCGAGCAGGTCGTGCTCGCGATTGTCCTGGTTGTGCACGACCGCATCGATACCTTTGAGCCGGGACTCGAACAGCGCGTGCTCCGAAGCGCCGGTGGCACCCGCCCCGTAAGCGTAGCCACCCCAGGCGACGTAGGCTCGGGCCAGGTCGGCGTCTGTCTCCCAACCGCGTTCATCGATCAGCGCTTGCAGCCCGGCGCCGTATGCGCCCGGCTTCGACCCGAACACCCGGTAGCTGGCACGCCGTGTCGCCCGCTGCTCGTCGACACCCCGTGCGCACAGCGATGCCGCATCCTGACGCACGCGAGCCGCCAGTGGATTTTGGTCTAGCGGTTCGTCAAGCGCGGCCACGGCGCGCACCGCGGAATCGAACAGGTCGATCTGCGCCGGGAAGGCATCTCGGAAAAACCCCGATATGCGCAGAGTCACATCCACGCGCGGGCGGTCGAGCACTTCCAACGGCATGATCTCGAAACCGATGACCCGCCGCGAGGCGGCTTCCCACTTAGGCCGCACGCCCATGAGCGCGAGCGCTTGTGCGATGTCGTCGCCCCCGGTGCGCATGTTGGATGTCCCCCAGGCCGAGATCGCAAGGCTTCGGGGCCACTCTCCTTGCTCCTGCCGGTGGCGCTCGAGGAGCAACGAGGCCGACTTCCAGCCGAGCTGCCAGGCCGCCGGCGTCGGCACCGTGCGGGTGTCGACCGAATAGAAGTTGCGGCCCGTCGGCAGCACGTCCGGCCGACCGCGGGTCGGCGCGCCGGCGGGGCCGGGCGCCACGAACCGGCCATCGAGGCCGCGCAACACGCCTTCCAACTCTGCCCGCCCGCAATCCTGCACGGCGGGTCGTAAATCGTTATCGAGGTAGCTCAACACCGCCCGCGTGCGGCTCCACCCCTCCTCCGGCGCACGCACCCGGTCCACCAGCGCCCGGGCGAGCCACTCGAGCCGCTCCACCGTATCGCCGCAGCTCCGCCAGTGTCCCGGGCCCGTGAGCGCCTGTGGCCGCTCGCCGCGCCACGGAGCGGCCAGATTGCAGTCCAGTGGATCGAACCCGTCCAGGCCGAGATCTTGCGCCAGAGACCGAATGAGCGAGGCGTTCTCCCCGGCGCCGTCGCCACGCGGCAGACGCACGAGTGAGACGAGGAGATCGGAGAGCTGAACACCCGCCGGTGAGCGACCGAAGACGTGCAGCCCGTCGCGGATCTGCATCTCCTTCAGCTCGCAGAGATAGTTGTCGAGCTTGGAGAGCGCTGCCTCCTCGCTGTCCTCCCGGTCGATTCCGCAGTCCCTGTCGAGTCCGATGCGTGCGGTGAGCTCGAGAATGTCCCTGGCGAGCACCCTGAGCCGACGGGGATCGACCCCGGAGGCCTCGTAGTATTCGTCCACCAGCTGCTCGAGGTCGGCCAGGGGTCCGTAGGACTCGGCGCGGGTCAACGGCGGCGTCAGGTGATCGACGATGACCGCCTGACTGCGACGTTTAGCCTGGGTGCCTTCTCCCGGATCATTGACGATGAACGGGTAAATGTGGGGTAAAGGCCCGAAGGCCGCCTCCGGAAAGCACTCGGCCGAGAGAGCGAGGGATTTGCCCGGGAGCCATTCGAGGTTGCCGTGCTTACCCATGTGGACCACGGCGTGCACATCGACCATCTCGCGCAACCATGCGTAGAAGGCGAGATACCCATGCGGCGGCACCAGGTCGGGGTCGTGGTAGCTGGTCTTCGGATCGATGTGATAACCGCGCGCCGGCTGCAGGCCGATCACCACGTTTCCCAGGCGAAAGGCCGAGAGCAGAAAGCCGTCTCCCTCGACGAAGGGATCGTCTGCGGGCGCGCCCCAGCGCTCGGTAACTTTTTCGCGGACCCTGTCGGGAAGCCTCGCAAAGAAGCGCCAGTAGTCAGTCAGCGGATACCGCTCGTCTGCGCCGCGTGCTCGCCGCTCCCTCAGATCATTGGTCACACCCGAGGCCAGGCGCGAGATGAGCGCGTGGCCGTCGGCCGGCGTCTCCTCCACCCGGTAACCGGCCGCGGATAAGGTCGATAGCAGCTCCACGGTCCCAGCCGGCGTGTCGAGGCCGACGCCGTTGCCCAAACGTCCATCGCGATTCGGGTAGTTGGCGAGAATCACGGCGATACGACGTTCGCCTGGCGGGGTTCGCCTGAGGCGCAGCCAGTTGCATGCGAGATCCGCGACGAACGCCACACGGCCGCGGCGGGGCACGTAGGTGACCACGGCCGTCTCGGTGGCCTGGTCATAGCGCGCCTGCCCTTTGAATGACACGGCCCGCGACAGCACGCGGCCATCGACTTCGGGCAGGGCGACGTTCATGGCGATGTCACGCGCGGACAGGCCCTGGGCGCCAGCTTCCCACGCGGCCTCGTTGCCCCCGGAGAAGACCACCTGTAGGACGGGACAATCGAGGCTGTCGAAGGGTGTGGCCTGTCGCGGGCCACCCGGGGCGGATAGCGCGAAACCCGTCGCGTTCAGAACCAGCTCCGGTTTCGCCTGAGCGAACGCTTGGTCCAGCACAGCGCCGGAGATCGGGTCCTTGAGACTCGAGCAGAACAGCGGGAGCGGATTGATGCCTCGGTCTTTCAGCGCATCGATGAGCGCGTCCACCGGCGCCTGACTGCCCGCCTGCAACAACGCACGATAGAAGACCACGGCCGCGACCGGGGGGGCGTCGTCTCCCCATTGTCCGTGTCGATCGGACCATTGCCCGTGCAGATCGTCGAGCGTCACCAGGTCCCATCCGGGCCAGTACACGCCCGCGCGCCGCAGGGGTTTCGGCTCCTCCCAGGGCAGCGTTCGCCCGATCAAGGTGGCGGCGTAAGCGAGGAAGTGGCGCGCATTCTCGGGTCCACCGTGGATGCAGAACTGCCACAGGCGGTGCCACGCCTCCTTTGGCAACGTGGACAGGCCTACGAGCTCGGCGTCGGGCTGGTCGTCGCCCGGCAGCAGTGCAAGCGGAATGGCTCTCGCCCGACACGCCGCCCCGATCTGCTCCACACCGTAGGGCCAGTATGCGAGGCCGCCGAGAAGGCGCACCACGACCAGCTTCGCCTCGCTCACCACCCGCTCAACGTAGAGGTCGACGGAGAAGGGATGTGAGAGCTGCATGAGATTGGCGAGGCGCAGGCTCGGATAAGCTTCGTCGAGGGCGGCGCGCGCGCAGGCGAGACTCGCAAGCTCCGTGTCCGCCGCGGAGAGGACCACGATGTCGCCCGGACTTTGCCCCAGGTCCACGGCCTCTGTGCCATCCGTAACGAGGCCGGGCTTGGTTTTCAGCAGGTGCATAAGAGTGCAGCTTTTTAAATCGATACCTATGCTCGTAAGGCGTTTCGGATCGTTCGCTCGTCTAAGTGGCTTTCACCAATTACGACGAGCCGCGTGCACCGCGTCTCCCCGGCTCGCCACTCGCGGTCGTAATAATGCTGGATACGTGCGCCGACACCCTGCACCAGAAGCCGCATGTTTTTGCCGGCTACGGCGGCGAAACCCTTGACGCGGAGAATGTCGTGCTCAGCTATTGCGCAATGCAGGCGCTCGATGAGCGTCTGCGGATTGTCCAGCTCTCCGAGCTCGACGCGAAAGCTCGTGAAGTCGTCGTGGTCGTGCTCTTCTTCGAGGTCGTGGTGCGACGGCCGCGTGTCGAGATCGTCCTCGGCCGCCGCCGCCAGTCCCAGGAGAACTGCCGCATCCACCTTCCCGTGCACCGCGCGAACGAGCTTGACGCCCGCTCGCAGCTGGACTGCAATCTCGCCGCTTACCCGAGCGAGCGTCGCGTCGTCCATGACGTCGACCTTGTTCAACACCACCATGTCCGCACAGGCGAGCTGCTCTTCGAACAGCTCTTCGAGCGGACTCTCGTGATCGAGGGACGGATCGGCCTGGCGTTGCGCCTGCAATGCCTGCACGTCGCTCGCAAAGAAGCCATCCGCCACCGCCGGCCCATCGACGACGGCGATGACACCGTCCACCGTGATCTGTGTTCGGATATCGGGCCAGTTGAACGCTTTGACGAGCGGTTTGGGGAGGGCGAGGCCGGACGTTTCGATGACTATCTGATCGGGACGTTCAGTGCGCGCCAGTATGGCGTCCATCGTGGGGATGAAGTCGTCCGCCACGGTGCAACAGATACAGCCGTTGGCCAGTTCCATGATGTCGTCGTCTTCGCATCCTTCGATGCCGCAGCCTTTGATAATTTCTCCGTCGATGCCGAGGTCGCCGAACTCGTTGATGACGAGCGCAAGGCGCCGTTCGCTGTGTGCGAGCAGGTGGCGGATCATGCTGGTCTTGCCGGCGCCGAGAAAACCGGTGATCACGGTCGCGGGAATTTTCTGAGCCATGCGCGTACCTCAAGTCTTCTTCCGGACGGCATCCGCCGCCTCGCTTTTCATGAGCAGCGGAAGGCCGGCGACGACGAGATAAACCTGCCCTGCCGTTTCGGCGAGGGCTTGGTGCAGACGCCCGATGCGGTCGCGGAATTGGCGCGCGAGCCGGTTCTCGGGGACGATTCCCCACCCCACCTCGTTCGATACGAAAACCACCGGCCCCCGAAGCCGGCGGATGGTTTCCAGGAGGCCCTGCATCTCGGCGTTTGGGTCGCGGCCCACATGCATCACGTTACTGAGCCACAGCGTGAGGCAGTCCACGACCACGGCTGCGTCCGCCGCGGTCCAGCGCTGCAACGCGGGCGCGATGTCGAGGGGCTCCTCCACCGTCGTCCAACGCGGACCCCGCCGCAGCCTGTGCCGGCGAATGCGCTCTGCCATCTCCTCGTCCCGCGGCTCGGCGGTGGCGAGATACACGGGACGTCGCGACGGCGCCGCCAGACGCTCGGAGAAGGCGCTCTTGCCCGAGCGTGCGCCACCGAGGACCAACGTGACCGGGCTCAGCGCGCTCGACACGGCTGCCTCCACCGTGCTTGCCCTGGATCCACAGACGGCCTCTTTCGAAAGGTTCTTCGCGGATTTCCGGGAACCGTGCCGACGAGCCCCGTTCCAGATGGGTCCCGGGGTATGTGCCGCGCAGTCGCAAGCCCCGCGGGGCGGGGCCGGGACTGATCTCGAACGCTATGGGCCCCCATGTGCTCAGTCGAAGCCCACGACGCGTCGAGCGGCGAGGCGCGGCCCCGCGTGCGCTCGAGGTTGCCGGATCGTTTCGGGGCTTGCGACGGAGAGGTGCGTGCCCCGGGACCCAGCCGCGCGCCTTTAAACCATCCCCCTCCCGGAAATCCGCGAAGAACCTTTCGAAAGCCGGTGCGCCATCTCGACGCTTGCGACGTTCGCGACCGCCGGTCGAGTGCGTTCGGCCAGACCCTCATGCCGCCGCTCCGGAATTGCCTTGCCCGTGGGTCGCGTAACCACGCGGCGTGTATACCCAGCAGCCACCGCCTGCTCGTGAAATCCGTCGGGTAGCGCTCGAGCCCACCAGTACGATGGTCAACATATCGACGCGTTCCGCGGGTAACGCCTCCAGGCGGGTCACGTGCACCGCCTCGTCTTCGCGCCCCACATTACGCGCTACCACCACCGGCGTGCTCGCGGGTCGCTGCTCCCGGAGAATCGAGCAGGCCGCCTCCAGCTGCCACCGGCGGCGCGACGACGCGGGGTTATAAAGAGCGACTGCAAAATCGCCTCGTGCCGCGGCGCGCAGACGCTCTTCGATCTGCGACCAGGGCGTGAGCAGATCGGAGAGCGAAATGGCGCAGAAATCGTGACCGAGCGGGGCCCCCACACGCGCGGCGGCGGCCTGCATGGCAGAGATGCCGGGCACGACGGCGATCGCGATTCGAAGCCAATCGGGCCGCGCTTCCCGCTCGAGGAGCTCGAAGACCAATGCCGCCATGGCGTATACGCCCGGGTCGCCGGACGAGACGAGAGCGACCCTGCGGCCGGCCCCCGCCAGTTCCAGCGCAGCTCGCGCGCGAGCTTCCTCCTCGCCCGACCGATACGCGTGCACCTGCTTGCCCTCGCACAGTGCGCCGAGCAAATCAACGTAGGCGCGGTACGCAACCAGATCCGTGCAGCAACGTACGGCTTGGTCCGACTCGGGCGAACGCCACAGGGCCGGGCCCGGTCCTATACCGACCACGTTCAATGAGCCTCGGGGACGACCGGTCGTCCCCGCGGCGATGACCCGCGCCGATTGGGCCACTGCACACGTGGCACGTTGCGAACGCTGCTTGGCCACGATCAACCGACCGTCCGCGCCGGCCGCTGCGAGGGCCGACGCCTCCGCCACGCCGTGACATCCGACTTCGCGAAACACCACGTCGGAGGGATACGCGAGACGAGGGGTCTCGGCCTCGAGGCGCTCGGCGCCGAAGAAGCGAGCGGGCACACCGAGCATCTCAGCGACGGCATGCACCGCCCGCTCGTCGGCCTTGACGTCGACGGAGTAGACGGCCGCCACGGCGGCGGGGGCCAGGCCACCCTCCGCGAGCGTCTCGCGAACCAGCGTGCACAGCTCCTCCTCCGCGGTGCCCCGCTCACAGCCGACGCCAAGGGCGAGAACTGCCGGATGGTAGATCAGCACCTGCTCTGATCCCGACGAGGCTTTTTCGGTGACACGGATGGTGAGCGTCCCCCTCGCGGAGACCGGCAGCTCGCTCGCGCGCAGCCATGCGGCCTCCCCCTCCAGGCGCACGGACGTCTCTTGCAGCATCGCTGCGGCGAACGCCTTGAAGTGCTCCGGGTTGGCGAGGGTCCAACCGGGTGGTGGGTCATCGAGGGCGACGTCGAAACGCCGGTCCGTGGCCGTGGTGATCGTCGGTACCACCCCGAGGCGATCGGCGATTTGACGTGCGAGCGCGTTGGCGCCGCCGTGTCCGCCGAGCAACGGCACCACGGCGCTGCCGTCCTCGGCCACGGCGAGGATCGGGGGCTCCGTCCCTTTATCGCGCAGCATGGGCGCCAGCGCCCGTATCAATATCCCGGCCGCGCACAGTCCGATGATGGGCCGGGAAGCCCGAAACAGCCGCCGAGCCTCGGCGGCCACGCCCGTGAACACGCGCTCGGCTTCATCCACTCGCCCCGCCAACCCACACACCTCCGAGCCCGGAAGCGCACCTTGTATCAAGCGTGCCGTCGACAATCCACGACGGGTGAGCACCAACAGCGCCGGGACTTCGGTCAACGCCATGCGACCCCCCGGCGATGCACGAGGATCATGGAAAAATACGGTGCCTCGTGCGGGCCGAACTCCTCGAGTGCGCACACCCGTTGCGTGTCCATCGTCGCGTGTTCGACGTAGCAGGCCTCACGGGCAAGGCCCAGCTCGATGAGCACGCGGCGTACTTTCTCGAGATGCCGACCCACCTTGATGACGGCGGCGGCATCGGCGCTCGTCAGCTCGCTCCTCAATCTTTCTTCGTCGTGCGCCGCCGGCAGCACCGTCAGGATATCGTTGCGCGCGCCGAGAGGCGCGCCCGCCACCGCCGCACACGCCGTGAGCGACGACACCCCGGGCACCACCTCGACGGCGAAGCGTTCCGCCATGCGTGCGAACAGATACATGAACGAACCGTAGAAGAACGGATCGCCCTGACACAGTACCGCAACATCCCGCCCCTCCAGCAGATGCGCTCCCAGCTCCTCGGCCGCCCATTCGTACACCTCCTGCGCCGGGAAACGCTGCGCCAGCATGGGCATCCGGATCGGGATCTCGAGCTGGTCGCCTCTAAGGTGATCGGCGACGATCCGCCGCGCCAGGCTCTCCCCATTCTGCGGCGCGGGATAAGCAACGACGGACGCAGCCTTGAGCAGGCGCAACGCCTTCACGGTGATGAGCTCCGAATTTCCCGGCCCGACCCCAAGCCCGTAGAGCGTGCCCGTCATGGCTTCACCGCCGAGAATTGCGTCACGTTCATCTGCGGCCGCCAGCCGGTGAAGCCGCCCACCGGGCTCGCCCGGGAAACCGCGAAACGTACCAGCTCACCGCCCGCTTGCGTGCGCCACAACGCGAATGCCTGCTCCGCCTCGAGTGTCACGCCGTTGGCGACGAGACGCCCACCAGGCTTCAGTGATTGCCAACACTGCTCGAACAACCCGTCGGCGGTGATGCCTCCGCCGATGAACACTGCATCCGGGGCCTCCAAACCCCTCAGCGCTTCTGGCGCGTGACCCTCGACGACCTGCAACGTCGGCGTTCCGAGCGCGGAAGCGTTGGCCGCAATCAGAGGGAGACGCTCGCGCGAGCGTTCGACGGCCACCGCCCGGGCGCGCCGCGCGCTCCGCATCCATTCCACGGAAACGGAGCCGCACCCGGCGCCGACATCCCAGAGAAGCTGCCCGGGTACCGGGCAGAGCTTGGCGAGCGTCACTGCGCGCACTTCACGTTTGGTGATCTGGCCGTCATGCTGGAAAGCGTCATCCGAAAGACCCGGCGTACGCGGGAGTACTTTTGCATCCGGAGCCGCAGCACACTCGATGGCCAGAGTGTGGAAATCGGCGACCGTCGCTGCGCTCCATCGAGCGGCGCGCCCGCTCACGAGCCGTTCTCGCGGACCGCCGAGGTACTCGAGCACGGTGATCGGACTCTCGCCGTACCCCCGCTCGCGGAGCATCGTCGCGATCCGCCCCGGCGTCTCGCGATCGTGAGCGAGTACCAGCAGCTTGGCGCCTGGCTGCAAGTGCGACAGCAATACCTCCAAGGGACGTCCGTGCACGGAAAGCGACTCCACTTCCGTACAACTCCAGCCCAGACGCGCGCAAGCCAGACTGAACGCCGAAGGCGCCGGTATGATGGTCAGGTCATCGAGCGCAAAGTGGCGAGCCAAAATGGCACCCACGCCATAACACATGGGATCGCCCGTCGCGAGAACGCATACCCTGCGACCGCGCCGCTTCTCGATGTCTTCGATGAGCGCATCGAAGGGACTCGGCCAGGCGAGCCGCTCGCGTTCATCCTCGGGAATCATGGCGAGATGACGCTCACCGCCCACCAGAACCTCTGCTGTCTCCACGAGCGTTCGGGCAGCCGCGCCCAGGGAATCGATGCCGGTCTCTCCGATGCCGACGATCCCCAGCCACGCCGTCATCGGAACGGCCCTCCGGCCAGTGCATTCACCGCCGCCGCGGCCATGGCGCTGCCGCCCCGGCGCCCGAGCAGCGTGAGGTAGGGAACGCCGAGACCCGAGTCGACCAGCGCCTCCTTTGCCTCGCTCGCGCCGACGAACCCGACGGGAAAAGCGAGAATCGCCGCAGGTCGCGGCGCCCCCTCCGCCAAGACCTCGAGCAGGCGGAATAAGGCAGTGGGTGCGTTGCCGATAGCCACGACCGCACCTGCGAGATGTGACCGCCACCGATCGACGGCCGCCGCCGAACGGGTCGTTCGTATTCGCGCCGCCAACTCTGCGACATCGGGCTCGTTCACCTTGCAAATCACCGCGTTGCCGGCCGGCAACCGTGACCGAATGACGCCCTCGCTCACCATGCGGCTGTCTGCAACGACGGGGGCACCGGCCACCAGTGCGGCGCGACCGGCACCCACCACCTCATCGGTCCAGACCAGGTCGTCGACGATGTCGAGCATGCCGCAGGCGTGCACCAGGCGCACCGCGACCTCGGCCACCTCCGCCGGTAGACGATGCAGATCCGCCTGCGCACGGATCAGCTCGCTGGAGCGACGGTGAATCTCCTCGGGATCGCGAATGTAGTCGAACACAACCAAACGCCACTCACCGAATGTAGATACCAGATCTCCTCCTCCCCACCGACGCATGTGGCGCCCCTCAACGTCATCCCTTCGCTGCGCGTTTCCGCATGCTACGCGGACCGAGCGGGTGATCGGCGTGTGGATACGGATGATGGTGACCGTGCGTGTGTCCGTGTTCGCGAGTGTGAGTGTGCGCCTGTGGCGTGCCGGTCCCGATCCCCTCGACACGATGGTGGTGGCTTTCTTGGGGCAGGCCCACTTGATCCTCGAACCCGGGAAGCTGCGCGCGGTATTTGCAGAGCTTGCAGTTCATATTGCTCTCACCCCGCGGGATCTCCTCCACCCGCTCTGCGAAAGAATCCAGGACCAAGGGATGATCGGCGAGATACTTCGCCTTGACGAATTCCACGTGTGGGTGGCGCGCTGCGACCTCATCGGTGTGCTGGTAGATGCGGCGCACGAGAACCCCGGTGAACAGAAAGTACGGAAAGACGAGGATGCGCCGGTAGGGCAGACGCACGGCGTGCTCCAGCGCGGGCCCGACCAGCGGGAACGTGAGGCCGGAATAGCAGGCCTCTCCCCAGCCGAAACCGAAACCTTCCCAGAGCATCCGCATGACCTTGCTCACGTTGGAGTTGGCGTCGGGATCCGAAGCGCCCCGTCCCACCACCATCAGGAGCGTTTCGTGGGGCGGCACGTGATCGCCCGCGTGCGCCATGGCCTCGCGAATGCGATCCGCAGCAGCGCTCAGGAGCTTGGGGTCCACGGCGAGCTCACGCCCGAAATGGATCTCCATCTCGGAATGCTCTGCTTCGTAGGCTCGAAGTACCGAAGGGATGTCGTTCTTAACGTGACCCGCGGCGAAGAGCATGCCGGGCACTGCCAGCACCCGTTCGTTGCCGTGGCTTCGCAAGCAATCCAGTGCCTCATGGATAATCGGCGTTGCAAATTCCAGGAATCCGCTCTCAACGTCGTACTCCGGCAAGCGTGTTTTAAGCCCTTCGGCGAGCGATTCGAATTCGCGCACTGCATCCACGTCACGGCTGCCGTGACCGCACACCAACACTCCGGTCTTTGACATCTCGCACCTCCCCTAACGCGTTGCCGGCTCAGCAATACGGACCGATGCAGTGAACCGAGCGGGCCGGTACCATTGACAGCCCGACCATCACCTGTCCCCAGGACGCAGCGTGTTCGGCTTCGCTCCCAGCACAGAGAACCCCGGGCTCGTTCTGCTGCTCGCTCTGCTGCTCGATGCAGCGGCGGGCGATCCCGCGTGGCTCTATCGTCGCGTGCCGCATCCGGTCGCGCTCATCGGACGCGTCATCGCGATAGCCGACCGACGCCTCAACCGCGAGGCCGCCAGCGCACGCCGGGCTTTTCTTTCGGGTCTGGTCTCCGCCTGCGGCGTCACCCTGTTCGCCGCGGCGGTGGGTTGGCTCATCGCCGAAACGCTCGCGGGCCTTCGCTGGGGCTGGCTGATAGAGGCGTTGGTTGCCAGCACGCTCCTTGCCTTTCGCGGTCTCTACGATCACGCCAGGGCCGTGACCGACGGGCTTGTCCGCGGCCTCGAGGCAGGCCGCATCGCCGTGCACCATCTGGTGGGGCGTGATCCGGCGAGCCTCGACGCCGCCGGCGTCGCACGCGCGACGGTGGAATCCGTGGCGGAAAACTTCTCGGACGGCGTCGTGGCGCCCGCGTTCTGGTATGCGGTTCTCGGCTTGCCCGGCCTCTGCGCCTACAAAGCGATCAACACACTGGACAGCATGCTTGGACATTGGGACGAACGTTACGCAGCGTTCGGAAAGGCGTCCGCCCGGTTGGACGACATGGTGAACTGGCTGCCGGCACGCCTGGCCGCGGCGCTGCTCATCCTGGCGGCGACCATCCACCCCGGGGCGAGCCCTTCCCGGGCCGTCCGCGTCGTCTGGCGGGATGCGCGCAAGCATCGTTCGGTCAACGCCGGCTGGGGCGAGGCGGCGCTCGCCGGCGCCCTCGGCTTTGCGCTCGCGGGGCCGCGCTGTTATGAGGGTCGATGGACCATGGATCATTGGATGGGTGGCGGTCGCGCCGAGCTTTCGGTTCGGGACATTGAAGCCGCGTTGCGCCTGTACGTCGCGGCCACGTGCCTGCTCGCGGGGCTGTTCATAGCAATGTGGCTGCTGATCTGAGGCTCGGATTGCGCGCCTGCGCGAGCGCCAGGAGCTCATCGAGCACAAGATGTTTCTCGAGATGCCCGGCGAGCGCGTCGAGCGTCCCGTCGATCCGCCGCTCGTAGGTCACCCCACTGCTATTTCGACGTCCAATATGGTTCAGGAAGCTGTGGCGGAACGCATCACTGGCGAAGAGTCCGTGCAAGTAACAGCCGAGCACGCGCCCGTCGTCCGAAAGGGCGCCCTCCTCGCGCTCACCGAAACGCAGCATGGGGCGCTCTAGACCCGGACCGCTCGTTCGACCGACATGCATCTCGTAGCCGCGCACGGGCGCGCCGGTGATGATGTCGACGCCCTCGCGCTCTACGAGCGTCTTTTCGCGACACAACTCCGTCTGAACGTCGAGCAACCCCAACCCTTCAACTTTGCCCGGGGCTCCTTCGACCCCGTTCGGGTCATGGACCCTGCGCCCGAGCATCTGATAGCCGCCGCAGAGACCAAGCACCCATCCACCGCGACGCCGATGCGCGCAGATGTCAACGTCCCACCCTTGCGCGCGCATAAACCGGAGATCGGCAAGCGTGGACTTGGAACCGGGCAGCACCACGAGCTCGGCGTCGCCGGGCAACGCGCGACCCGGCGCCACGAAGTCGACTTCGACATCCGGCTCGGCGATAAGCGGATCCAGGTCATCGAAGTTAGCGATACGCGAGAAGACCGGCACTGCTACGCGTATGGCAGCTTGGGCGTTGGCGTTCGATCGCCGATCGACACCGAACGCATCCTCTGCGGGCAGCAAGCTCGCATCTGAAAAATACGGAACGACACCGAAACACTGGAGACCGGTCGCCCCATGAATGGCAGTTATACCTCCGTCGAAGAGTCGAGGGTCGCCGCGAAACTTGTTGATGACATAGCCCTTGAGCCAGGCGCGCTCCGCGGGGGGCAAGAGCATATGCGTCCCCACCAGGCTCGCGATGACCCCACCGCGATCAATGTCGCCGACGATCACCACTGGCGTCTGCGCCGCTTCTGCGAAGCCCATGTTGGCGATGTCGCTCTCTCGCAGGTTCACCTCAGCGGGGCTGCCGGCCCCCTCGATCAGCACGAGGTCCGCCGCCGCCGACAGCCGTTCGAAGCTCTCAAGCACTCGGGGCAGCAGCTGCGCCTTGAGGACCCGAAACTCGCCCGCACTCGCACTCCCCAATACCTTTCCGTGGACCACGACTTGCGCGCCCACCTCACTCTGCGGCTTGAGCAACACCGGGTTCATGTCCGTGGTCGGTCGCGTGCGGCAGGCACGAGCCTGCAACGCTTGGGCGCGACCAATCTCGCCCCCATCCGCAGTGACCGCTGCGTTGTTCGACATGTTCTGCGGTTTGAACGGCCGCACCCGCAGACCGCGCCGCGTATAAGCCCGCGCTAGGCCCGCCACGATGAGCGACTTACCCGCGTCCGAACCGGTCGCTTGAAACATCAGTGCAGCGGTCAAAACTCGATCCCTCTCTGTGCCTTGACGCCTGCGCGAAACGGATGCTTCACCATCTTCATTTCCGTAACCAAGTCAGCGATCTCGATGAGTTCCGGTCCGGCATTGCGGCCGGTCACGATGACGTGCAAGTGGTACGGCTTCCCCCGCAGCGAGTGGGCCACGTCGTCGACGGGAAGGTAGTGATAACGCAAGACGATGTTGAGCTCGTCCAACAATACCAGGTCGTATCTCGGGTCGTTGCCGCGACAAGCCTCAATCATCTCTTTAGCCGTCTGCCAGGCGGCTTCCGCTGCGGCGATGTCGCGCGCCCGGTTCTGCGTCTCCCAGGTGAACCCCTCGCCCATGGTGCGCAGATCGACTTGACCGGAGAAATGCTCGAGCAGCCTCCGTTCGCCGCTCTCCCACCTGCCCTTCACGAACTGTACGACGCCGACTTTCATGCCGTGCCCGAGTGCCCGCGCAACCAGTCCGAAAGCGGCGGTGGATTTGCCCTTGCCTTTTCCGGTGTGAACGATCAGGAGACCCTTCTCGATGGTCTTGGTGGCGAGGATTCGATCGCGGGCCGCCTTGCGCTTGCGGGCCTTCTCGTTCGCTCGGCGATTGAGCTCTTCTTCGCTGCGATCGGTCGTCATGGACGACGCCCTCGAATGAGCCTCCTCAGGCGAGCCGTCTGAAGAGGAAGGCCGTCGTGGCTCCCAACAGCACCCAAAAGACCCCGTTGACGAGCGCAGTGGCCCACACGAAGCTCTGCACGAGCTCGGGCGGTGCGGCACCGCCATGGGTCTCTGGGTGCGGTGCACCGACGAGATGCGGGACGGCCACCAACCCAAGCCCGGCCACCTTCCAGGCCCACTCGGGCCGCAGGAGCGCCAGTCCGAGCCCGGCGCCGGAGCAAAGGACGGTCAGCAGCCACCAGCTCTGCCGGTGCACGAGCTCCGCGGCGAAGGTGCCCGGCAGCTCCGGCGGCAAACCCATGGCGGGCAGCGCGAAAAAGACCGCGTATCCCGCGAGCCCCCAGAGCGCACCCTGCCCCCAGCGAACCTCCCCTCGCAGGGAAAAGGCCGCGCCGAGCAGGAGACCGAAGCCGATGGCGATGCAGACGTTCGCAACCGCCGAATAGAACGTGCGCTCCCAGCCCTCGGCCGGCGCCCAGCTCGACTCGGTGTTGAAATAGTGAACGAGACCCTCGGATAGGCGCGCGAATACACCACCCCCTTGCGGCCTTTGTGCATCCGCGCGAGGCGTGACGCCGCGTGCATGACCGTCACGAAAGCGTCCCGCCTCAGCGCCTGTCTGCTCGTAGCGTTCCGCCTCCAGGATGAGGGGCGCGACCTGAAGTCTTTGCAGACCGGTGAGGACCAGGCCAGCGATGAGGCCGGCAACGCACGCCGACAGAACAATGCGCTTGAACATGCTCTCGCTCCGCCGACGCCTTCAGTGGCAAGGGAGGGCGAACGAGTGGCGCGCGTCGTGAGCGGCGTTGTGAAACTCTTGGGGCGCGAAACCGGCGGCGCACAGGATGACGAGCCCCAGCAGCGCGGCCCAAAGCGCCGGCCATCGGCGCGCGATGTCGGTGCGCGGAGCGCTGACCGATGAGGGTGTGGCGTTGGACATGGCCCGAACCTCCCCGGGGTAGCAAGCCGTTGTTCTCGGCGGCCCCTGCGGAGGTTTCAGACACCTAACTCGGCGGGATCCACGGATACGCGCCGCCTGCATCGCCCTCCGCGACACAGAACCGCTCCTCTCCGTGCCAGGCCGGTCTCCGGGCTCGCGAGCGGGAGCCGTGCTCCCCGGGCCTGCGCCTTCCCGCGGTCTCTCGCAGTGGCACCTTGCAGACCCTTTGCTCGCCCACCGTTGCGGGGGCAGCGCCGGCTTCGCCGCCGCAGGCGGCACACCGGCTTCCCGTTTCATCCTCCTGAAGGTCCAGCCTCAGGCGGACACCTGGAACGGTCATCACCCATCTAAATGGAAGTCGCAACCGTTGTCAACTCGAGCTCCACGCCGAGTGGAGTCGGGGTGTTCAGCGCATGCTCCGCAGGTGGCCGTCTTCAGGCGTCGGGCGCTACACTGCTCTCTGTCGACGGTTGTAAGGAGTCGGCTTCAGACCTAACGCGCCGATCATGGTACGAAGCACTGCGGGACACGCGGTATCTGCACGTGTTCGCACGGTGGCGGCCGGAACTCAGGGCTGCGCTACGTCTCGGCCAACGCAGCGTGGAACCACCTTATGACTTCTTGTAACGACAAGACCTTGGAGGGTGAGCCGTGACCGTTCATTTTATCGGTGCCGGACCCGGCGACCCGGAGCTGATCACAGTGCGGGGCCGACGCTTGATCGCGGAGAGCCCCGTGGTCCTGTACGCGGGCTCTCTCGTACCCCCCGAGGTCATCGCGTGCGCCCCGAACGGTGCACGCGTCGTGGATACGGCCCCGTTGACCCTCGAGCAAATCATAGAGGAAATCAGGGTGGCCCATGCGGCTGGCCTCGACGTGGCCCGAGTGCACTCGGGGGATCCTTCACTTTATGGAGCCGTCGCCGAGCAGATTCGGCGGCTGTCGGCGCTCGGCATTGACTACGACATCACCCCCGGTGTCCCCGCCTTTGCCGCAGCTGCCGCGGCCCTCGGCCAGGAGCTCACGCTGCCGGGCGTGAGTCAGACGCTGGTGCTCACACGCACCGCCATGCGAAGCTCTCCCATGCCGACCGGGGAAGATCTCGCTACCCTGGGAGCCTCGGGCGCCACCCTTGCCATACACCTCTCCATCCGTAATCTCGCCCACATCGTCACCGAGCTCACGCCGCTCTACGGTGCCGATTGCCCGGTCGCGGTCGTCTACCGCGCGTCGTGGCCGGACGAGCGGATCGTGCACGGCACGCTCGGTGACATCGGGGAGAAGATTCGCGGTCAAGGGATCCGCCGCACCGCGCTCATTCTAATCGGGCGCGTCCTCAAGGCCGCGGAATTTGCCGACAGCAAGCTCTACGATCCGACCCACTTCCACGTCCTGCGGCCGAAGAAACGGACGAACGCATAAGGCTTCCACTAAGACGCTCAGATTGAGTCCCGTTTATGCTCCGCGACATGCGCACCGACCCACGTGAGGGCGTCCTCCACGGTCCCGACGCATTCGCTGTCCGGCATTCGCGGACGTTGCACCATCACCACCGGTAAGCCCAGTCTGCGCGCTGCCGCGATCTTGGCATAGGTCGCCTCACCACCGCTGTTCTTGCTCACCACCACATCGATGGCGTGATGCGCAAGTAAGTGCCGCTCCTTCCTTTCGTCGAACGGGCCTCGAGCCAGGACAAGCTCGTAGTCGGGAATCGGCAACGCTTCGGTTGGCGGATCGATGAGCCGGATCAGGAACCATTTCTCGGGCAACTGTGAGAATGCGGCTATCTCGCGACGCCCGACGCTCAGGAAAACGCGTCGCACGCGCAGCTCGGCCAGCGCCCTTGCGGCGCTCTCCAGGTCCGCAACCTCGATCCAATCGTCCCTCGATCGGGGCATCCACGCAGGTCGCGCCAAGAGCAGGCGGGGGATGCCCGCTTGCATGCAAGCCGACGCCGCGTGCTCAGAGATCCGCGCCGCGAACGGATGCGTTGCGTCCACCACCAGCTCGATACCGGAGCGCTTCAGGTACGCGGCGAGCCCATCGACACCGCCGAACCCGCCCATCCGCACCGGGACCGGCGCCTTCGCCGGCCTGCGCGTGGATCCAGCGAGCGAGAGCGTGATCTGCACTCTGGCGTCGTGCGCCAACCGATGCGCCAGCGCCCTCGCCTCGGCGGTTCCGCCGAGCAAAAGGATTCTTATGGGCTCACCCACGCGAGCTCCCCACGAGATGACCCTGGCGATCGAAGATGAGCACCTCGACCTCGGTCTCCCCGTTCAGGACATCGAGCGCGGTTCTCCGCGCGCGATCGGCCACCGCGTCGGCCAACGGCAGGCCCGCCTGGCGGGCGACGGAGAGCGCCATGTTGGCCGTGACTGCGCCTCGCACCCGTTCGGCCACCTCGGGCCCGCCACCGAGCTCACCGGTCTGGTCGGCAAGCCAGCCGCAGTCGACTTGGCTCCGGCCGGAATGCAGGTCCAGATAACCGGCGCCCAGCTTGGAGATCTTGGCGAACCCACCGCCGATGGTGAGCTTCGGCAGAGGTTTCTTGCGCAGGTACTTGAGCAGACCGCCCGCGAAGTCCCCCATGTCCAGCATGGCCGTGTCCGGCAGGTCGTACATCGCCTGCACGGCTCGCTCCGAGGTGGACCCGGTGCACCCGGCCACATGTCGCAGCCCGTTGGCCCGCGCGACGTCGATGCCGCTATGGATGGAGTGAATCCAGGCGGAGCAGGAATACGGAACGACCACACCGGTGGTGCCAAGGATCGACAGCCCGCCTTCGATGCCCAATCGCGGGTTCCAGGTTTTCCGAGCGAGCTCCGCGCCCCCCGGAATCGAGATCTCTATCTCCACGTCGCCGGAGTCGTCGAACGCTCGCGCGACCTCGACCACGACCTGGCGCATCAGCTCGCGCGGGGCGGGATTGATCGCGGGCTCGCCGGCCGGCACCGGCAACCCCGCCATCGTCACGACACCGACCCCGTCGCCTGCGACAAACCGCACCCCCGAGCCCGAGGTGCCCTTCCGCACCTTGGCGAGGACCACGGCACCGTGGGTGACGTCGGGATCATCGCCGGCATCCTTGACGATACCCGCCAGCGCGTAGTCTTCCGCAAGCTCCTGTCGCGCAAGCGCGAAGGCGGGCGCCCGGCCCTTCGGTAAGCGGAGAGTGACTGGATCGGGGAAGCGTCCGGACAACAGCGCAGTATAGGCGGCGCGGGTGGCTGCCGCAGCGCAGGCGCCGGTCGTCCACCCCCGACGCAGTTGTCCCATCGGCTTGCGACTCATGCTCAGGGTGCGTGGTCTGATACTGTGTGCCGGAGGCGCTGTTCCCGGCCGAGCTCGGGGGCTTTGACGAGCCGACGGCCGGTGGCTCGCACAGTTTGACACATCCGGGACCTTCGCCTGCACTCTCGCATCGCTTCAAAATAGGACACCGCCAGAGTCCAGGAGCGGTCGGATACCATGAGCGCCATCGACGTCCGTCCAGAGCACGAACAAGCCCAATCGGCCCGCGGGGTCCTCATTGCCGCACCGAGCTCGGGGAGCGGCAAGACCACCGTTACTCTGGCTTTGCTGCGCCATCTGCGAAATACGGGGATCCGGGTCGCCTCCGCGAAAGTCGGCCCGGACTATATCGATCCCGCCTTTCACTTCGCGGCCAGTGGCCGCCCCTGTATCAACCTGGACACCTGGGCCATGCGGCGGAACACGCTGGCCGCGTTGATAGCGGAGCTGGGCCGCGACACGGAACTCGTCATCGGTGAAGGCGTCATGGGCCTCTTCGACGGTGCTCCGGGCGGCGCAGGCTCGACCGCCGATCTTGCGGGATTGAGTGGCTGGCCGGTCGTCCTCGTCGTCGATGCGGGCGGCATGGCCGCCTCGGCCGCGGCGTTGGTGCGCGGGTTCGCGACTCACCAGCCCAATGCGGTCATCGGCGGCGTGATCTTCAACCGCGTCGGCGGTCGGACCCACGCAGAACTCCTTCGCGAGGCCTGCGCACCGCTCGGACTGCCCGTCCTCGGCGCCCTGCCCCGCGCGGCTGAATTGTCACTGCCGGACCGGCACCTCGGCCTTGTGCAGGCGCAAGAGCATCCGACGCTCGAGGAGTTTCTCGAGCGCGCCGCCTCGTGGGTCGCCGAGCACGTCGATGTACACGTCCTGCGCGAGCTTGCCCGGCCTACGTGCCTCGGGCGGAACCTCGATGAGGGGCCCATCCTGCCGGTGCTCGGTCAACGTATCGCGGTCGCCCGAGACGTCGCCTTTGGCTTCGCCTATCCGTTCGTGCTCGAGGGCTGGCGGCGGGCGGGCGCTGAGGTCTTTCCGTTCTCCCCGCTCGCCGATGAGCAGCCTCCGCAGCAGGCGGACGCCATCTACCTTCCGGGAGGATATCCGGAGCTGCATGCCGGGAAGCTCTCTGATAACCGCCGTTTCCGCGCCGGCGTCGTAGAAGCCGCGCGGCGGGGCGTGATGATATATGGCGAGTGCGGCGGATACATGATCCTGGGGCGGACCCTGACCGATGTCCAAGGAGGATGTTATTCGATGGCCGGCCTGCTGCCCCTCGAAACGTCCTTCAAGGAACCCAAGCTGACGCTCGGCTATCGTCGGGTGGAAACACTCGGCGGAGGCCCATTCGGCCGGCCGGGCGCCCGTTTCCGGGGCCACGAATTCCACTTTGCGAGGCTCGCGTCTGAGGGGGGAGAATCTCGGCTGTTTCGATGCTACGATGCAGTCGAAAGAGATATCGGCGAGATCGGATGCCGAGTCGGATCAGTGATGGGATCGTTCGTGCACCTGGTAGATTGCGAAAACTAGCACCGCACATCCTTTCGGGGGAAGACTTCACCGCGCGCTTCACAACGGCCAAAATCACAGCTACGAGGGAGGCCAACATGTGTCGTCATTCGCTCTCCGGAGTTATCGCAGCCTTGGGGCTGGCAATCTTTACCGAAACGGCCTTGGCCCACACAGGCGTCCGATCAACCAGTACTCTGACCGGCTTTCTGCACCCGTTCACGGGATTGGATCACGTTCTCGCGATGCTCGCCGTAGGACTTTGGGCCGGGCAGCGCGGCGGGCGGGCGGTTTGGCTCTGGCCATTGACGTTCATGACGGCGATGCTTCTCGGCGGACTTTGGGCCGTCACCACCAGTAACTTGACTGCCGTAGAGCTCGGGTTGGCCGGTTCGGTCTTCGTGTTGGGCGCCGTCGTCGCTGCCAATGTATCCCTTCATACGGCGCTTGCGGTGACGCTCATAGCGGCATTCGCGTTATTCCACGGTCACGCCCATGGGGCGGAGATGCCCGGCACCGGGTCCGCGGGCGCATATGTCTTGGGTTTCGTGTTAGCCACCGGGCTCCTGCACGGACTCGGGCTAACCCTCGGGATGACCATCGGACGCCGGGAGCGCTTGCATGCCGTGCGCCTGATCGGGGGGGCTATAGCGGTGGTCGGGCTCGGGATGATGGCGTAAACGATGTAAACCCGAAAACACGACGCTCGGGCTGTCGCGACACCTAGAGGGTTAGGGTCCGACGATGCCAATAAGGGCGCGGGTTATGGATCGGGGCACGCCTTGTGCTCGCGCCCACTGCTGCGGCGGAGCAGAGCCAACATAGCGCACACCCGAGGCTACGAGCAGCACTCGCCGCGCGGATAGAACATCGCCTTCAAAGCCGAGGGCTCGACGTGGACAGGAGGCCCCCCGTCGGCCTGATGCCCGATCCGCACCAGGCGCGGCTAGAAGGAGATTTTCCATGGAAGGGGCCTTGCACATTCCGCCGCGGCATTGCTAGCATTTTGGTTCATGGATTCCACCGGATATATTTTGCGTAGCGCAGGCCCCTGCCGCATGCCCTTCCCCGGCTGTTGTTCCTGTAGCCAGGGGGAGGGCCAGCCCTGCGTCGGTCCGGGCTGGCCGGTGGCCGGTTAGCCCCACCTGCTCCCGTAGGTTTCTCCGCCACACTCCCCCCTTCCTCCCACGGCTCCCGTCCCGGGAGCGAGCCGACCGTTGAGAATTCAAGCTTGACCGAGGCGCGGGCGCCCTCGCGCCGTAGCGCTTCCGGCCTCCGCGAGGCCGCTGCCGAGCGAGGGCCGTGGCGCGACCCAGCGGGTGAGGAGCCATGTCTCAATCGAGCGCAAAACGAGACCGTGCACGCAGCCGGCACGTTGAGCGCGACGCGCGCGAATCCGGGCCCGTGACGCTCGCCACCGCCGGGCTTGCACAGATGTCCAAGGTGGAGCGCCTGAAGGTACAGAGCGAAGGCCTCTTCTTCGTCGACGGCCGCGAGGGCCACCCCTTCGCCGCCGAGCTCGACGCCATGGTCCGCGGCGAGGCCGACACCATCTCGAATCCCGCCAAGGAGATCGCCAAGCACTTCGGCATCTACAAGCAGCGCGTGCGCGACGAGAGCGGCGCGAAGACGGGCGACCACATCTTCATGGTCCGGGTGAAGGTCCCGGCCGGCGGCGAGATCTCCCCCGAGCAGTGGGCGGCCCTGGACGACGCCGCCGAGCGCTACGCTGACGGCACCCTACGGCTCACCGCCCGTCAGGGGATCCAGTACCACTTCGTCTACGGGCGCCGCTTGCGCGATCTCGTCCGGCACCTGAACGCCGGCTACCGCGATCGCGGCTTCGCGCTGACGACCCTCGGTGCCTGCGGCGACGTGAATCGCAACACAGTGTGTAGCCCTGTCGACGACCTCGATGCAGCGCTGCCGCTGCGCTCACGCGAGCTCGCCCATGCCATCGCGCGCGAGCTCGCACCGCAGAGCTCTGCGTACTGTCAGATCTTTCTGAGCGACGAGGACGGCGCTCGCGGGGCTCCGGTGACCTCGGACGAGCCCCTCTACGGACGCCACTATCTGCCGCGCAAGTTCAAGGTCGGCATCGCCCATCCGCACGACAACTCCATCGACGTCTTGACCCACGACGTCGGACTGCTGCCGGCGGTGGTGAACGGCATCGACGGCGAGTATGACCTCTACGCCGGCGGGGGCATGGGCATCACGCACAACCAGCCCGAAACCCGCCAGCTCCTCGGCCTCTATCTCGGGCGTATCCCCAGGGCCCAGGTGGTGGCGGCGGTGCGCGCCATCACGCTCATCCAGAAGACGCATGGCGAGCGCCGCGACCGCCGTCAGGCACGACTCAAATACACGCTGCGCCGCCTCGGCGTCCCCGTGGTACAGGACCTGCTGCGGGAGCGTTTCGGCATCGATTTGCGCACGGCCCGGCCCGGACGCATCCCGCCGGTGAACTACCACCACGGATGGCATCGCGAGGCCGGCACCGACCATCGCTACTTCCTGGGGCTTCCGGTGCCGAACGGCCGGGTCGCGAACGCCGGCGGCGTACACCTGGGCGCCGCGGTGCGCGCCATCGTCGAGGAGACCGGGGCGAGCGTGCGGGTGACCCCGAACCAGGATCTGCTCCTATGCCATTTGGGGGAGGCGCAGGTGGAGCGGGTCGAGACGATACTCGCCCGCCACCGGGTAAATGCCCCGGGAGTCCTCTCGCGCGTGCGCCGCCAAGCCATGGCTTGCCCCGCCAAGCCCACCTGCGGCCTCGCCATGACCCACGCCGAGCAGCTCTTGCCCCGTTATCTGGCGGCCCTCGAGGCGGCGGGGCTCGGCGAGGTGGATCTCATCATCCGCATGGCGGGTTGTCCGAACTCGTGCTCGCGCCCGCCCACCGCCGAGATCGGGATCTACGGCTACGGCAAGAACGACCACGTCATCCAGGTGGGCGGCTCGCGCCGCGGGGATCGCCTGGGCCAGGTGCTGTATCCGCGCGTGCGCGGCGAGGAGATGGTCGAGACCCTGATCGGGCTTGCGCGCGCGGTGCGCGACGGTGCGCGCGACGGGACGCCGGCCGGCGACTTCCTGGCGCACACGCCCGCCGCGGAGCTTCGCCATTTGGTGGAGCGGTACCGAACCCGGGAGCCCGAGGAGGTGGCAGCATCATGAACCCGACGGACGAGATGGCCGGCCGCGCCCGCGAGATGGAGCATTGGCCGCCCGAGGCCGTGCTCGAATGGACGCTCGCACGCCTCCCCCGCATCGCGGTCTCCTTCAGCGGCGCCGAGGACGTCGTGCTCGTCGACATGGCGGTGCGCATCGACCCCGACGTACGCGTGTTCACCCTGGACACCGGCCGATTGCACCCGGAGACCTACCGTTTCCTGGAGACGGTGCGCGAGCACTATGCCATCGAGCTCGAGGTGCTCTCGCCGGATGCGGGGACCGTCGAGGCGCTGGTGCGCGAGAAGGGGCTCTTCAGCTTCTACCGCGACGGCCACCGCGAGTGCTGCGGCATCCGCAAGGTCGCGCCGCTGCGGCGCAAGCTGGCCGAGCTCGACGCCTGGATCACCGGCCAGCGTCGCGACCAGAGCGCCGGCACTCGCGCCGGGCTGCCGGTGGTGCAGCCCGATCCCGTGTTTTCCAACGGCGGGGGCACGCTGTGGAAGATCAACCCACTGGCCGCCTGGCGCTCGGACGAGGTCTGGGCCTACATCCGCGAGCACGACGTGCCCCGGAACCCGTTACACGCACGCGGCTACGTGAGCATCGGCTGCGAGCCCTGCACGCGACCCGTCCTGCCGCACCAACCCGAGCGCGAGGGACGCTGGTGGTGGGAGCGGCCCGCGGACAAGGAGTGCGGGCTGCACGCCGGGGAGTGCTTCGTCCCGCCGCAACGCCCGTCCGCGTTCGGTCGACGCGGGCGAGGAGACGCCATGGCCCGCCGAGCGCGCTCGGCGCCGCGCGCGAGAAAGCGATGTGCCAACCCGTTTCCGGAACAGAGGAGGTGAAAGATGAGCAATTATCTACTGATCCAGTCGCGTGATCCCTTCGAGAGTAACGACGTGACGACCAGCTACGAGCTCGCCGCGAGTCTCGCCCGAGAGGGCAACGAGGTGACGCTCTTCCTGGTACAGAACGGCGTGCTGCCGGCACGCCCGGGTAACCGCTCGGCGGCACTCGCCAGCGCCGCCGCCGCCGGCGTCGAGGTGCTCGCGGACGACTTCTCGCTGCGCGAGCGCGGCATCGACGCCGCCCGGCTGGTGGAAGGCGTGCGTCCGGCGCCGCTCGATGTCGTCATCGACCAGCTCGCCCAGGGACGCAAGGCGCTTTGGCATTGAAATCGAGGAGGTGAACGATCATGGCCGAGAAGAAGACCCTGACTTTCGCGCTGATGGATCCGCCCTACGAGGCGGCCCGCAGCACCACGGCGCTGCGTCTGGTCGACATCGCGTTGCGCCGCGGCCACGACGTCAACGTGTTCGCCTACGAGGGGGCGGTGGCGCTGCCTTTCGCGCTGCAGGCACCGCATCCGAACGCGGTGCACGGGCGCGACGTCGAGGAGGAGAATCATCCGCTCCCGCGCAAGTGGGTCGCCGCACTCATGGAGCTCGCACGGAGCAACGGCAGCAAGCTCGACTGGGTGAACTGCGGACTGTGCGTGGACGAACGCGGCGTCGGCGAAGCCATCCCGGGGGTGCGGCGCGGCTCGCCCGGCGACTTCTGGAAGCAGGCTTCGGAGTCCGACAACACACTCGTGATCCCGACCCGATCCTGAAGGGAGGGGAACCATGAAAGCGTTAAACATCATCGAGCAGGCCTATCGGGCAACGATCGAGGAGCAGGACGACACCATCGTGTGGTTGACTCACGCCATGAAGGGCGCGGGGGCCGAGCTGGACGTGCTGCTGCGGGGCAATGCCGTCAATTACGCGGTGCGCGGGCAGGACGCGAGCGGGGTGCGCTTCGGCGCTGAGGAGCAGTCTCAGCCGCCGCGGCTCGCGGAGGACATTGCCGGGCTCATCGGCAAAGGCGTGAACGTCTACATCCTGGCCGAGGACCTCTACGAGCACGGCATCACGGAGGAAGACCTGATCGAGGGCCCCAAACGCGTGGGGCGAGAAGAGCTACCCGACGTTTTCAAACGCTACGACCAGATCTGGCATTGGTGAGACACTGTAGGCACGTAAGCTCCTATCACCGCTTCCTCCAGCCGCGCTCGCACGCGCGGCTGCAGGAAGCCGGGCTATCCGACGATACCCCCCGGCAAGTCAGTATCTATTACCGGATATGGCCGCCGCAGTAAGAACGACTCTGCGTGGACGGCTGTTCCTTCCAAAAAGCGGACGTTTGTCAATCTGGGAGGCCGGCCTCACGAAGCGCGCTGACGACCATCTCCAAGGTCGCGCTGTCCTTGTAGGGTTGCTTTTCTACATATCGGGTGATCGAAAACGATGGGTCGGTACTCAAGATTTCCTGTACGACCCGACGAGCGTCCACGGGCTGATTCAGCAAGCTGTAATCCGTGCAGAGAATGACGTGCCCGCCCAGGTCCTCCGGATCCAGACGCAACGATTCTTGCGCGATTCTGATCGACGGGATAATTTGCCCGGTGTCGCGATAAGATTCCGCCAATACGTGGGCCATCCAAGGTAAGTATATACGCTCATGTCGAGCAGCTTTCTTGATCTGCTTTATGGCCCGCTCAGGCTTTCCGCAATAATGCAGGACATCTGCGAAAATACCGTGCGCCAGGGGGCAGCTCGGCCGCCGAGTGGTCGATTCTTCGCATAGCGAGAGCGCCTCATCGTATCGGCGTTGAAACAGCCGCACATGGCCCAATACGACATGACCGAAACCGTCGGGGTCGCCTAATGCGACAGCCTTCTGTGCCAATTCAGTCGCTCGTTCTACGGATTGTTCAGGATCCTTGCTCCAATTCTGGAAAGCGTCGAACCAATGCGTTAAGGCCTGTTGGGCCAATGCCTGCGGCTGGTCCGGCAACATTTTCTCGGCTTCTTCAAACATTTGCCGCGCCAACGCATTATCGTGTTCGTTCCCCTTGTACAGATAGCTTAATCCACGGAGGACGTATTGCCGCGTCTGCCAAGTCGGTAAGTTCTCCCACCACATTAGTCCTCCGCTAACGAACGTGACTTCGAGCGCCACAGCAACTTGCGTTGTAATGTCATCCTGAAGCTCAAATATATCGTCCAGTACGCGGTCGTAGCGATCCGCCCAAATCACCTGTGCGGCGGGTGCATCTGTTAGCTGAACGGTGACTCGGATGCGGTCGTTGGTCATCTGGACCGCGCCTTCCAGCACATATCGAATCCCGACTTCGTTACCCGCCTGTATCGCTGATACCTGTCGATGGCGGTACGTTTCTGCGATCGGAGCGTTGACGAGGAATAGTCCAGAGAGCTTCACTAACGTAGATTGAATGGAAAGACGGAATCCATCGACGACCGCTTCCGGTTCAGGGTCCGCGTTCAGGTTCTTGAACGGCAAGATCATGAGCGACGCGGGCCCCATCGCGAAAGATTTGATGGTCTCCTCCTCTTTAGTAGGTGGTGCTACAAGCCTCGGAAAAGCGGAAAACCGCACCATCGCGTCGGAAGGCGCGTCGCCGACATCCCGCGAACCAGAGCTCATGACAATGCGGTAGGCCTTAACCGGGCGCTCGATATTCTTCAGCCTCTGGTCGCCCATGTCTTCGAAGCGGGCGTCGATCTTGTCGTTCACTTGCTCGTGAACGGAGGCGCTTACGCAAATGCCACCCGGCTCGGCCAGGCTTTCCAAACGGGCAGCGACGTTCACGCCGTCGCCATAAATGTCATCCCGGTCAACGATCACCTCACCCAGATTGATACCAATGCGAAAGAGAAGACGCCTGTCCTCGGGAAGCTCTATCCATTGTGCATTTAGCGCGCGCTGAACGCCCATGGCACAATTGGTCGCGGCAACGACGCTTTCGAAGCTGGCGAGTAAGGCGTCGCCCGCGTAGTGCATGACTCGCCCGCCCGCGTTGCGGATCCGCTCAGCCATCAGATCGAGACTCACAGATAGTTGTCGGTGGGTTCCTATCTCGTCCGCCTCGGTCAACCGGCTGTATCCCGCTACGTCCGCATACAGGATGGCGGCAAGCTTCTGTATGACATTCTCTTCCGTCATGCTCCGCTCTCCGACGTCGAAGGCATAAGCGAGGATAACTCGTCTTAATCTTAGCTATTTAGCTCGAAGTGCTCAAAGTGCAAATTTGGCCGCACCGACGAGTGTCTACTGCGCGGAAACCACGGAATTCATTGCAGCGCAACATAAGGATGGAAGCCAAGCACCCGGAAAGCGACCGCCTCGATTTCGAGCGACCGTTCTCGGCCAGGCCGTAAGCGGGCCCATACCGCGATATCGGTGCTGACGCTTCCCGAGACCGGACAGGACCGAGCCCAGCCGTGCGGCTCGACAATCTGCCGGCGCGACGGTCCTGGAATCGCGGCTGTGAGCCCGGAGAATCGCAAAAACCCGAGGGAAGGGGTTACCAGCTCGCAGCCGAGGCGGTTTCGGCGACGCCCACCGCGCCCACCTCCGGGAGACGGGCGCGGCATACTTAAGGGATACTCGGATCCCCGATCCCGATCGCCGGCTGATGCGTAGGGTGCTGTTTTCCAACATCAAATCAGACCGGATTATCCACCGAATATACTGACGGAGGTGTCAATCCATTACCTCTCAGGCCGCCTTTGAAGAACGGTGAATGACCGGTGGAGACTGCCTAATGAACGCCAAATCGTCTTATTCTATTCATACGGACGTCAAATTCGGGCCTCTGGAGCTTATCGATATCCGGAAGCTGCATGAAGCGTGTCAAGAAACCTGGTTTAACCAAAGTTTGTGCCAAGTAAATGATTGCGTAGTCCGACTCGGTGTTGTCGAGGGCGAATTCCATTGGCACAAGCACGACAATGAAGATGAATTTTTTTACGTTGTCGATGGCAAATTCTTGATCGATTTAGAGGATCACACGGTCGAACTGACTCCACAGCAAGCATTCACAGTGCCAAAGGCCGTGCTTCACCGGACGCGTGCTCCCGAGCGCACAGTCATCCTTATGATCGAGGGAAGTGGGGTCGTTCCTACCGGAGATTGAGATGCCGTGAGATGGCCTAGCCATCGGCCCACCGATTCCAGGTACGCCATTTGACCGGCTACCCGCGGCGTGAGCGGGACGGCAGCGGTGCGCGTGGTGGGGAACACAAGCAGCGCACCGCCGAGAGGACGAGCTTGGCGAAGCGCTCGAGCAGGTCTTCGCGCAGCGCCTGCGCCATCGCCGCCGACGGCGCCTGGTAAGCGGCTCGGGCCGCCGCCTCGAACTCGGCGCGGATGTCCTGGGGCAGCTTCGCGGCGATGTTCCTCATCTTGTGGGCGAGGCAGCGCTGGCAAAGCGAGCTCGGCGACACCTCCTCCACCGCGCGCATCAGCCCGGCTGCCCCATCGGTCACCGCGAGCCGTAGCGCGCCTCGCCCTCCGAGCTCTTCAGCCCCCCGTGCGATGGCGGTTGCGGTGCCCCGACGCCTCGCCCGGCGCGTGCCCGTAGTGCTCGCGCCCCGGCAACTCTAGGACGTCACCAGTCGGTTCGCAGACGGGCACCAGTCGGGTGGCAAATACGCTGTATCCGATCGATTTTTTCCAGTGTCTCCGGCACAGACTAAGCGTCATTTAGAGAAACTTCGCAGTACATTCAGCCGGTTACGCCCGTTGCCACCAGATCCGCCTGTTTCCGAACAGGGAATAACAGGGAAATGCGGCGCTGGCTCGGCCATCGTGGACATCTATACTCATTTTGACGGTTGAACATTATTTCTGGAGTGTAGCCATGGCGACGGACATCCATCATTTGACTGACCGATTCCCCGATTCCGCAGACGTGATTCGTGAGCTGGCCAAGCTGAACCCCGACTTCGCCTCGCCGTGCGAAGAGTACGAGGAGACCGTCGAAGAGCTGCAACACGCGGGAGAAGAGGCCCAAAAACGACCCAGCGTCGAATGGCTCCAACAACGACGCTTGCAACTGGAGGAGGAGTTACTGGCCGAGATCGAGGGCTATCGGCCCGTTTAGCAACAATTGGCCTGAGCGCGTCCTCAGCAATAAGCGTTTACCCATCAGCCGGCTCTGCATATCGATCTGAGCGGCGATGACCGTGTCGATCTCGCCGTCGACTGCGACCTGTTTCAGTTCATCAAGTGTCGACTTGCCCGCCATATGGACTCTCAGGTGTTCACCTCGTCGGCCCACTTGCCGCCCAAGGTGATCCGCGCGCGACAGGTCATCGAGCAACCGGTGTGCACGTCTCGGCGCCCTCCTCTCGTTACTCGATCCCCAGGATGAGTCTCGGCAAGGTCAACGACAGCTCGGGGATGAACGTCGTGAGCAGGAGCGTCTCCATCACGCCTTGCGGGACGTTCTCCATGGTCCAGAGCCGCGCGAGCATCGAGGAGGAGAAGATCAGGATCATCAGCACGCCCGTGATGATCCCGGTTTTCCAAATCACTTCGTACAGCGAGTGCAGAGTGAGGTCTCGATAGATCAGGTACCCGGCGGGTATCGCGTAGACCACCGCGATGGCTGCGGCCTCGGTAGGCGTAGTGATGCCCCCGTAGATGCATCCGAGGATGATCACTGGCATCACCAGGCCGAACGCCGCGTTGCGCGTCTTCTGCACCACCTCGACCACTCCCTCGCGGAAGGCGACGGGCGGGCGCCACCTGGACCGGCATCGTGCGCGTGAGCACGAAATTCCACAGCACGAACAGTCCCACGAGAAGGATTCCGGGGAACATCACGATGCGTTGAAAATGCAGCTTTGCGTTCCAGAGCGCTCGGCCGGCGCCTGACGCGAAGTTCGCTCCGTTGGCCATGGCGATGTGGATTTCGCGCCACCGGGTAGCAAATGGATACGAGGAGGAGGCTCATGAACAGGCTCGTTGCCGTCCTGGGCGGGGGACACGGAGCGCACGCTATGGCCGCGGATCTGATCTCGCGCGGGTTCTCGGTGAACCTCTACGAGATGCCCCGGTTCAAACACAATCTGCAAGAACTCTTCGATACACGGACGATCGAGGCCGCCCTCGTCAAAGCCGACGCCATCGTTCAGAAGCTAGAGGCGATGAAGCTCAAGACGGCTGCGCAGCGCCTTCGCGAGGGCATCGCCGAGACGCTCAGCTACTACGACTTCCCGAGCGAGCACTGGCGGCGGATCCGGACGAACAACCCGCTCGAGCACATCATCCGTGAGGTGCGCCGGCGCACACGCGTCGTCGGTGCTTTCCCCGACGGACGCTCGGCACTCATGCTTGTCGCCGCGCGGTTGCGTTACGTGGCGAGCACCCCGCTGGGGAATGCGTCGATATCTGAAGATGGAGTTGCTCAGAGAGCTCCAAGTCATCAAAGGCCACGTAGCTACCCGTGGAGCCTCAAGGCGGCGCTGCCATATCATGCCCAAAAGCAAGTTCCCAAGCCTTCCCTGTTCCTCACTTGCTGGCAGATAGTTCCGATACCTGCATGTTGAGGATCTGCCATTTACCGTCGCTTTCTACACGGGTGATACTGTAGCGCGCATTGTCTCGCATTTTCCGGGTGGGACTCTCCGTTACTTCCATGAACATTCGCAGAAAGCCTGTTTCTACCGAAGTTCCGGGATTACCGTAGAAGCGTACGCACGGTTGGTGGAAGACGATCTTTACTACGTCCGTAACATTGAAGAAGTCGCTCCAAGCGGTCTGGATCGCGTCTTGACCTTCTATCCAAAATGGATGCAGGAGTCCGGCAAATGATGCCCGCTCATGAAACAAGTTCGCTAGGCTTGTCGCGTTTTTATTGTGATACGCATCATAAAAGTTTTGCCTAGCCACCTGAATGCTTTTCATCTTTTGCGCATAAGCATTCGCGTAGTCACGCATACTTTCCGGGTCGACGAAGGGCTTTCTCTCTTTAGCATTTCGATTGATCTGAAGGGGTATGTTGCAGTCCAGCGCGTACAACGCATTCTCTACATGTTGTTCCGCCAGCACGGATGGAGTCACCAAAAGTGCCAGGGCTGCGCAGAGCGGCAAAAATGAATATGTGCAAACGTAACGAAACATTTCCCACCTCCACCTCAAAAAATCGTTTCCGGATGGNNCGAGCGTCGTTACGGCGCGCACCACCTCAGGCGTCGAGACTCGTCGGCTTTCACACAGTCTATAGACAACCCCAGGCGTGACTGTCAAGGTGGGCCAGACCCGCTAGCGTCGTCGACGTGACCCCGACCGTAGCCCACCGAATGGCCAGCCATGCCGCAGCGGCGTCAGCGCCCCCTCTATCTTTTTCACGCGCCATGGACCAAATCCAGGCCGCTCTGCCGGGGCTGTCCTTGGCAGGCCAGAAGCAGTAGGATTGAACGAGTTTCGTTGTTCACGCGGGGCCGAGGCCATGCGCTGCCACGTCTGCGGAACAGGGAATCCCGCCGGCAATGTCTTCTGCAACACGTGCGGGGCCATGTTACGAGTTCGCTGCGACGCCTGCGGAAGCGACAATCCCCAAAGTGCCGGATTCTGCGGGTCATGCGGCCAACCTCTCCAGCGCGCCCGCGATATTGACAAAACTCGCCCTTCCCCTGAGGCGTATACACCAAGGCACTTGGTCGAGCGCATTTTGCAATCGCGCAGCGCCCTGGAGGGCGAGCGCAAGCAGATAACAGTCATGTTTGCAGACATCCAGGGCTCGACCGGGCTGATAGAAGGGATGGATCCGGAGCAATCCGTGGGGAGGCTCGATCCGGTCGTGCGATCGATGATCGATGCCGTGCACGCTTATGAGGGAACCGTCAACAGAGTGATCGGCGACGGGATCATGGCGTTGTTCGGGGCCCCCCTCGCACAAGAGGATCACGCCATTCGAGCCTGTCATGCCGCACTCGCCATGCAGGAGGCTGTCAAGCGAGAAGCTCACAGTGCAGTGATGATCCGTGTCGGCTTGAATTCCGGCGAAGTCCTTGTGCGCGCCATTCACAACGACTTGACCATGGATTACGACGCCAACGGACCCACCGTGAATCTCGCTAGCCGCATGGAACAGCTGGCGGGGCCGGGGACGATCCACATGACGGGATATACGCAACAGCTCGCCGAGGGCTTTGTTCAAACACGTCTAGTCGGTCCCGTCAGCGTGAAAGGGCTTAAGGATTCGGTGCAGGTCTTCGAGCTCACAGGCGTGCGATCGGGCAGGACGCGCTGGGAGGTAAGAGCAGCCCACCTTTTGAGCCCGTTTGTGGGCCGGGAATACGAAAGCGACGTGCTGCACCAAGCCCTTCACCGTGCAGAGAGCGGATGCGGCCAAGTCGTGCTGCTGGGCGGCGAACCGGGCGTTGGTAAGTCTCGGCTTTTTTGGGAGTTCTTGCACTCGGACAAGGTCCGTAATTGTCGCACGCTACGGGCCGGCGCGATTTCTTTCAGCAAGAGCGTCCCGTACGGCCCGATAGTGGACTTGCTGAGGGCAACATTCGGGTTCGCTTCGCGGGACGACCTGTCACGTGAAACAGAGAGGGTTTGCTCCGTATTCGAAAGGCTCGATCTCTCGCCACAACGCTCTTGCTTTCTTACGCTGATGGGATTGCCGGTCGAAGACGAGCATTGGAACATTCTCGATTCGGGACAACGCCGTGTCCGTATGGCGGAAGCGGTCAAAGCCCTCTTCAGGCAAGAGACTCGGGCAAGACCGCTGCTCGTCGTGCTTGAGGACCTGCAGTGGGCGGACGCGCAAACGGAGTCGATACTGGAGGCCCTCGTCGACGATCTGCCGAACTCGAGACTACTCTTATTGGTAAGCCATCGCCCGGATTACCGTCCAGTATGGCGCAATTCGCCGTGCGCCGTGCAGTTACAGCTCCCAGCGCTTCCCGGCGAGCACGCCGATAGGGTGTTGGATAACCTTTTGGGCCGGGAGCCCATGTTGTCCAATTTGAAGCGGATTCTGATCGAACGAACCGCCGGCAACCCTTTCTTTCTCGAGGAGAGCGTGCGCGTTCTCGTCGACTCGGGTTTTCTGATCGGAGAACGGGGCGCATTCCGGCTTGCGAGACCCGTCGAGAACATCAAGGTACCGGCGTCCGTTCAGACGGTCTTGGCGGTACGCGTCGACAGCCTGCCCGCCGAGGCGAAACGGCTGCTTCAGTCAGCTTCTGCAATCGGAAAGGTCGTCGACCTTACTTTGATGCAATCTCTATCGGACTTGCCCGGAGCGACCGTGCTGGAGCACGTTCAATGCTTGGAGTCAGCGGGTTTTCTCAAGAAGGCGGCGAGCGCATCGGAGTTTCGGTACACCTTCAAGCACGCGCTCACGCAGGAGGTCGCCTATGGTACGCTCCCACACACCAGACGACGTGTGTTGCACGCGCGTATCCTGGAAACGCTCGAGCGGCTGCATGCCGATAGTTTAAGCGAGCATGTGGACACTCTCGCGCATCACGCGTCTTGCGGGGAGATCTGGGAGAAGGCCGTCCAGTATCTGCGCGAGGCCGGCATCAGAGCAATGGCGCGCTCGGCCAACGTAGAAGCGGCTGATTACTTCGAGAAAGCGCTTTCAGCCTTGGAACATCTGCCCACCACGGCGATCACTATGCAGCAGGCAAGTGATTTGCACCTGGATGCGCGAACGGCACTGCTGCCGCTGGCCAAGCACGACCGCGTTTTGGGACATCTACGAAAGGCCGAGAGCTTGGCGCAGAGCCTGGGTGATAAGGCCAGAGCCGCGCGCGTCTATTCGTACCTGACGCAATACTTGTGGCTCACCGGGCAACCGATGCAAGCGCTCGAATCAGGAAAGCGAGCGCTCGCTTTGGCGACAACCATAAACGATTTCGGCGTGGAGATCGCTGCCAATTGCTATATAGGTCTGTCTCATTATTCGCTCGGCAATTATCAGCACGTCACGGATATTCTGGAAAAGAATCTGCTGTCCTTGAACGGTGCACTGATATACGAGCGGTTCGGACTCGTGGGATTGCCTTCTGTCCTTTCGCACGCATGGCTGATCGCCTCCTTGATCGAGACCGGCGACTTCGCCCCCGCCCAAGAGCACGCCGACGCTGCCCTGCGTATCGTCGAGGGTCCGGCGCGGGCGTTCGATAAGATACAGGCGTATATCGCATGTGGCGCTTTGCAGCTGAGCAGAGGTCAGATCGAGGAAGCGACAGCGCGTTTCGAGCACGCGCTCGAGATCTGCCAGACAGCCAATGTCCATTTGCTCGTCCCCCGCACGCTTGCCTTTCTCGGGTACGCGTACGCTTGCGCGGGACGGGTCGATGAAGGATTGCCGAATGTCGAGACGGCTATCGAAGAGCTTGGGTCGCTGAAGCTCTCCTCAGTACGTTCCCAGCTAATGGGCTGGCTCGCCGAAGTCTACATGATGGCGGGGCGGATCGACGCTTCCTTGCGCCAAGCGACGAACACGCTCGAGGAATGTCGCGAACGCGGCGAGCGCGGGCTCGAGGCGACCATGCTGCGCCTGCTCGGTAGAGTTCACATGAAGCGCACGCACAACCATTTCGAAAGAGCCGAGCAGCTTCTCAGGGATGCGCTAGCGCATGCCGAGGCCCTCGGCATGCGCCCCCTGGCCGCACGCTGTCATTTGGATCTGGCGGATATCCTGGAGCGACAGGGGGGCGTGGATCGCGCTAGTGAGCAACGGCTTGCAGCAGAGATGCTTTTCCGCATGATGGGCATGGACCCGAGCACGCAACGCGCGGGGACGGAGGCTCGGTTAGTCGGCCAACGGTAGGCCGCAGCGCAAGGACGGAATACCGGGTTCCCTTTCCTTCATGTTCTCAGGGAATGCAGGCTTTATCACTGCACGCGGTACGGTCCAACAATCGCAACGCGAAGCTCAGACGGCCTCGCGATGGTAAGAACTCAGCACGCCACTCAGCCGCTCCCGGCGCCGAATCGGACCTATGGGAAAGGCGACAACGTCAGACGGCTTTCAATAACTGATTATCGACACCTTGGTGGTTGTGTTCACTGAGATAATGAGTGCTGTATTCACGAAAGGCGCGCTCGTCGAACAGAATCATGCGTTCGAGATATTCAGTCTTTATCGAGCGTACAAAGCGCAGAACCAGCTCGCTGATTTCCCCCGACACGCACGGCCGCCCAGGTCCCGTCCGATCGTAGATCCACTTGCGAGCAATGACATTCCGGTACCAGGCTAGGAGCGTGCCCGGTGTCACCAAATTTGCCACTTCGTCGGGGACATCTGGCCCGAGCCGTTTTGCTTTTGCCGCGAGGCGCCGCCGATCGTCGTCCGATAGACGCAGCCGACGACCACTGAAGGGCACAGTTTGGCGACTAGCGATGAGTCCACTTGAAAAATTACGCGACGCTCGAGCTCTGCGACCGCGGTGACCTGCTGGAGTCCGGCGAAGTCGCGCTGCAGGGCAGCGGCCGGGAGCTCTTCGAGAACCCTCACGTCAAGGAGGTTTGTCCTGGGGCGCTGAGCGCCTCTCGGGGCGGCGGCGGGAGCAGCGGGCTCTGGGCACGTGCTGCCGGGGGCGAGGCCAGGCCGAGCGGTCCGAATCCGGCGGGGCATCGCTTGATTCTCGCAACCGGGTTAGCCTATGGTTGGTATGTTAATAAGAGTGACCCAATTCGTCGGGTGAACGGAGCGCTGGCTCACCCGGAGCCTCGAGCCTCGCACAGGGTCAAGACGAGCGTTTCTTGGGTTTTCCGGCGGCGCAAGGGAGGTGGCCGCCGCGTTCTGCCTGTGCCCGGGCCATGGACGGGCAGCCGGGTGCCGGGGTTCCAAGAACAAAACCTGGTGGAGGATGCCATGCACAACTGGTTCAAAACGACAGCCATCGCCCTGGTGGGGGCGGCCTGGGTCACGGCCTCACCGAACGCTCCCGCAGAGGAGGTCATCAAGTTTGCTCACAACCAGCAGACGAACAGCCCGCACCACGAAGCGCTGCTCCAGTTCAAGAAAGTGGTCGAGCAGCGGGGAGCGGAAGCCGGCTACGACGTAACCGTCCGTATCTTCCCGAACATGCAGGTCGGCGATATGACCGAGTCGACCGAGCAGGTGCAAGCGGGCGCGATCCACATGACGCAGCAGCCCGCGGTGGTCTTGGCCAACTGGAGCGGTGCCTTCAATCTCCTCGGCTTCCCGTATCTGTTCCCGGATGCCGATACCGCCTTCGAGGTGCTGAACGGACCGGCGGGTAACAAGATCATGAAGACACTGGAACCGGAAGGTTTCGTCGGCTTCAGCTTCTGGCCCCTGGGCGCCATCTATCTGACCTCGAGCAAGGAAACGCGCACGCTCGCGGATCTCGAGGGCCAGAAGATCCGCGTGATGCCGAGCCCGATTCTCATTAAGACCTTCGAAGCCTGGGGCGCCACACCGACGCCGATCGGCTTCGGCGAGCTGTACACCGCCCTGCAACAGGGCATCGTCGACGGTCAGGAAAACCCGCTGCAAACGAACTACATGTTGAACTTCTGGGAGGTCCAGGGCTACTTCGTCGACACGGAGCACCGTTTCTTCAACTACGGCGTCATCGCCAACAAGCAGTGGTGGGACGCCCTGCCGAAGGAACTGCAGCAAATCATCACCGCGGCCGAGAACGAAGCAGTTCGCTACCACAAAGGGCTGCTGGAGGGCGCAGAGCAAAAATGGCGTCAGGCTATCGCCGAGAACGGGGGCACGTTCGTCGAGCCGAGCGAGGAAGCCTTGCAAGCCTGGAGAGAAGCCTCGATGCCCGTCCATAAGCAGTTCGTCGGCCACGAGACCGACCAAGTTCCCCCCGAGATCTATCAGGCGGTACTTGACGCCATCGAGAAAGCGAAGCAGTAACGACGTCCACTGGATGCGCGGGTACGGATCCCTTCGAGGTCCGTACCCGCCTTCCTGTTTCTCCCTGGCGGCGCGCAGCGGACGATTGTCCGGTGCGAGGAAAAGGATTGCCTGAGTGACCCGCAGCGTGCTACGAGCACTCGATCGGGCGGAGGAAGGCTTCATAGGCTTGGCTCTGCTGCTGACCACGCTGATTACGTTCGCGAACGTCATCCTCCGGTACGTGTTCAGCTTCGGCGTGTCCTGGTCGGAAGAACTCGTGCGCTACCTGATAATCTGGGTGACCTTCGTCGGGATCGCGGTCGCGGTGCGGCGCGGCAGCAGCATCAACATGGACTTCTTCGCCCGCTTCGGGGGGACCACCGTGCGTCGCGCCCTGTGGCTGATGCACAACCTCATTGGGTTGGTTTTCGCCGCCGGGCTGCTGTACTGGGGAAGCGAGATCTTCCGCTCCAGCCTGGATTCCGTGCGAATCAGCCCGGCACTGGGCATCAAAATGGCCTGGGTGTATCTGATTTTCCCGCTGGGGGGATTGTTGATCACCCTGCGCTATCTCGGCGTGCTCTGTTCGACGCTTCCCAAGCTCATCAAAGGGGAACCCCTGCCGATTGAGGAGAACCAGCAATAGCGCTCCTGATCCTACTCATACTCGTCTGCCTGCTGCTGACGGTGCCGATCTGGATCTCCTTGGTGTTTCCCTCCCTGATCGTCGCCATCACGAATCTGCAGGTGCCTCCGGAGTCGGTGTTCCAGAGGCTGTTCGGCAGCATGAACATCTTTGCGTTGATGGCGATGCCATTCTTCATCTTCGCCGCCAACTTGATGATCACGGGCGGGATCGCGCGGCGTCTCATCGATTGGGCGCTCGCACTGGTCGGGCACGTGCGCGGCGGGCTGGGCGCCGCCACCCAGGTCTCTTGCATGGCGTTCGGTGCGGTTTCCGGCTCGTCGCCGGCGACGGTAGCCGCCATCGGCAAGCTGATGTACCCATCGATGGTCGAGTATCGCTACCCGAGCGCGTTCAATCTGGGCTTGATCAGCACGAGCGCGGCGGTGGCCCTGTTGATTCCGCCCAGCATCACGATGATCGTCTACGGCGCCGTCACCGGCGTCTCGATCGGCGCGCTGTTCATCAGCGGCATAACGGCCGGCCTCGTATACGGGCTGGTTCAGCTTGCCTACTGCTTGTGGTACGCGCACAGGGCCAAGCTTCCGATGGCGGGCAGGTTTTCGCTGCGGAGACTCGCGAAAGCGACTCGCGACGCGGGTTGGGCGATGGGCGTGCCGGTGCTGATCGTCGGCGGCATCTACGGCGGCGTCTTTACCCCGACGGAGGCGGCCGGCGTCTCGGCCGTATATGCGGCGCTGATAGGATTGTTCGTCTACCGGGAAATGGATTTGAAAACGCTTTACCGCACCTGCCTGAATTCGGCGGTCATCAGCGCGGAGGTCATGATCCTGACGGGAGCCGGCGGCGTGCTCGGTTGGGTGATGACGCTGATGGGGGCCCCCCAGCTCGTGGCGGATCTCGTCTTCTCTATTTCGGAGCAACCGTGGGTCTTTTTGCTGATCGTCAATCTCTTACTGTTGGTGCTGGGCTGCTTCGTCGACGGCGCGCCGGCCGTAGTAATGGCCGCACCACTATTGTTCCCGATCGCCGTACAGCTCGGCATCGACCCGGTGCACTTCGGCATCATCATGACCGCCAATATCGCCATCGGGATGTTCACCCCGCCGTTCGGGCTGAACCTGCTCGTCGCCTCCGATGTTACGGGCAAGTCCGTGGTCGATATACTGCCTGGTTGCGTGCCCTTTTTCCTCGTTTCGCTGATCGGCTTGGCGTTGATCACGTACGTTCCGGAGATCAGTCTCTGGCTGCCGCGGCTGGCCTATGGGCCGTAGGGCGAGCGTTGATGGCCGCGGCCGGGAGATCCTCGCCTGGTTCGTGGCGATGTACCGGAGGGTTCCGTTGCCGTTTTGAGGGGAGCTGAGGCGTGGTGATGCAACTGCTGCCGGGACCCAGCACCGTCCATTTCGGCTACTTCGACGCGTCCCTGGAACCGGTGCTCGAGGTCGACGATGGGATCGTACTGGCGGTGCGGGCGGTCTCGGGTCATCCGGATGATCCGGTGCCGCCGGAGTGGATCCCGCCCGAGATCCCCCCCATCTACGAACAGGTCACAGTACAAGGACCGGGGCCGCACATCATCACCGGCCCGGTGGCCGTGCGCGGAGCCAAGGCGGGGATGGTGCTCGAAGTCGAGATCCGGGAGATCCGACTGGCGGCGCCCTACGGGTTCAACATCATGCGTCCTCTGGGCGGCATGTTTCCGGGCGAGTTTCCCGACCGCCATCACCTGCACATCATACCGCTGCAGACGGAGCAGCGCCGGGGGGAGCTGCGGCCCGACCTGTGGGTGCCCCTTCAGCCCTTCTTCGGCATCCTCGGCGTGGCGCCGCCGCCGCAATGGGGGCGGATCAGCAGCCGCCCCCCGCGCGCGCACGGCGGCAACATGGACAACAAGGAGCTGCAGCCCGGGAGCCGACTGTTTCTGCCGATCTGGGTGGAAGGGGCGCTCTTCAGCGCAGGGGACGGCCACGGCGCGCAGGGCGACGGCGAGGTCAACCAGACGGCGATCGAAACGACCCTTGAAGGCGTCTTTCGCCTGCGGGTGCGAACGGAGCAGCGTCTCCACCGACCGTTCGCGGTGACGGGCGAGCACCTGCTCACGATGGGCTTTCACGAGGATCTGGACGAAGCCGCCCGCCAGGCGGTGCGCGACATGCTCGAGCTGCTGCAAGCTCACTACGGGCTAGCCACCGAAGAGGCATATCGCTTATGCAGCGTGGCTGCGGACCTCCGGATCACCCAGGTCGTCAACGAGAACAAGGGCGTCCACGTGATGCTGCGTCGATCGCTCCTGGAGCCGCTCGGCCGGTCGCCCTGGTTCCTCGAGTAAAAAAAGAGGTTCTTCGCGGATTTCCGGGAGATGATGGTTCCCGGGGCCCGTGCCTCTCCGTCGCAAGCGCCGAAACACCCGGCAACGTCGAATGCGTGCGGGGCTGCGCCGTGCCCAGTCGACGCTTGCTGGGCTCCGTGTGAGCGAGCGTCCGGTGCCATGGCGCTGGGCCCGTCGGCCCCGCAGGGCTGCTCACCGAAGCTCGTCAAACGCAAGGCGGATCTTTCCGAACGGTACGACTTGTCCATCTTCACTCATACGAGCGCTCCAGGAGGCCGGCGTGTCGCTGGGCCTCGGGTGCGACCACTGTTCCTGCAGCGACGCTCAGAACACGTTCCAGGCGATGAAACTCTTTGCCCTCCTAACTGCGATCAGCCACGCGGATCCCGGTCCGGCGCAGGCAGCGGCCGCCTTCAGGGCCGCCACCCGGGGTGGGGCCCACGCCGTGCGCCGCGACAAAGAGCTCGGCCGTATCGCACCCGGTTTCAAAGCCGATCTCGTCTTTCTCGATCTTCGAGGCCCCTCGTTCGTGCCGTTGAACAGCGCCCTCCGGCAGCTCGTCTATACCGAAGGCGGCCGCAGTGTCGAGAGTGTCATGGTCGACGGGCGCTTCGTCATCCGCGATCGGGAGTGCACCACGCTCCATCGCCAGAGTCTGCTCGAGCAAGTTCTGGAGGTGACTCCTGAATTCCGTAAGCATTTCGCGACCGTGTGTGCGCGAGTCGAAAAGCTTCGGCCTTATCTCGATGAAGCCCACCGGCGAATATGCGCCGAAGATGTCGGCGGGTTTCGGCTCTTCACCGGCCAGTAGCCGGGTGTCGTGAAGCCCGCCGCCTTTGAGTGACGGTCGCAGCGCGGACACGGCAACCACGAGAGGGGCACTGCGACGGCAACGCCTGTTCGATCTCTTTCCCGTGCTCCGGGATCGGGGCGCCGTGCCGTGAACCGCTGCGCTCACTCGGACTCGGCGATGAGATAGCGACCGTCATCATCGCGAGCCAGAATCTCCGCCGCGCGCAGCTCTCCCCAGGCCTTGAGAAACTCGCGCCACGGCACATCCATGTGCGCCAGAACGAGCTCCGAGAACTGCTGCGGCCGCTCCCGCACCTCCTGCATCAGACGCTCGGCGAGCTCCGTCATAGATAGTCCTCCAGCTTGACCCGGTCGCGTGCGAAATACTCGATGCGCTTGTAGAACTGCTTGGGGACGCCCTCTGGGATGGTAGCGTCGATGCCGAGCTTGGCTGTGGTCGGAAGTCCTCCTTTGCCCAGCTCCCAGGCACGCACGCTCGGGTCGACGTGCTTGCCGCGCGCACCCGAAACGATCATGACGTCCTTATCCGCCTGCACACGGAAAGTGAGCGCCCAGTCGAGCTCATCCGGATCGTGGATGTCGATGTCGTCATCGGTGACGATGGCGAGCTTGACTTCCGAGACTGAAAGCAAGGCGAGCAATGCGTTCTTGCCTTCACCCGGCCGCTTGCGGATCGAGGCAATGAGCGTCCAGTAACCGCAGCTGCCGACCGGCGCGCGGATGGCGACTGGCTCGACGCTCGCGATGCGCAGTGCTTGCAGCCCGGCCGCCTCGGTCACGGGAGCCGCCAACCAGTCGTTCTCCCAGGGCATCTGCAAAAAGTAGAAGATGGGGTTCTTGCGGTGTGTGATGCATTTCACCCGAAAGATCGGATTCCATTTGACGTCGCCCGATATCTGGCTGAACTCGCCAAAGGGCCCTTCGTCCCGGGTCCAACCGACCGGCAGTAACTCGCCCTCGAGTACGATCTCCGCATCGGCCGGTACTTCCAGATCCACCGTCTTGCACTTGACAAGCTCGACCGCCCCGCCGTGCAGACCGCCCGCCACGGCGAACTCGTCGAGCTTGATGGGCGCCTTGTACGAGGCGGCGAGCATCTCGTATGGGTGCACCCCGATAGCCACCGCGATCTCGAGAGGCTCGCCCTGGTCGAGCTTTCGCTGGTAGTAGAAGCGCATGTCCGAGGGCGAGACGAGATCGATCCCGGTCTCACGCGGCGTGCGGTACATGAGCCGGTAGGAGCCGACGTTGCGCCCGTACTCCGGATCCCTCGACACGACGCAGGTCGCGGAGACGTACGGCCCTCCGTCGTAGACGTGCATCAGCGGATAAGGCATCGCCGTGAGGTCCACCTCCTCGCCCTCTATTACGACCTCCTGGCACGGCGCATTCTCGACCATCACTGCGTCGATCTGTCGGCTGAGCCCCTGCTCGAAATGCACCGCGATGTCATTCTGGCCGCAGCCCATGGCGATAGCGAGACGCTCGCGGGTGGACACGAGCGCCCCCGCGAGCCGCCAGCCCGGATACCCTTCGAGATTCTCGAACAGCGTCGCCCGTGAACACTGAGCGATCAAGGCGGAGACATGCCGGAGATCGACGGGCTTGCTGATTCGCTGCAGCTCGCCAGCTGCCTCGAGCTCGTCGAGGAAATCCCGCATGCTTTCTTTCATCGTCGACCTCCGTAGACACGCGGAGTGCGCACGCTGCCCTTTTTCCCGCCGTGCTGACTGCCAGCCCGCATTCCACCTGTCCACGGCTGCAGGCGCGAATCTGCACGCGTAGCGCTCGACAAAAGTGTTAGCGGCGCGGAAGTCGCTGCCCGAGCGATCGTTATCTATAGTTATGAGGGTCTGCTTAGTGATATTATCATAATTAGGATGATGCTATCACTTCAATACGTACGCGGAGAGAGGCTCGGCACCAGGCGGCTCGCGGCCACAGCCATGCCAGGTCGTACGCGGTCAAGCTCTTCACGCCGGTGCGCACCGGCGCGAGCGTCTGCATGAGCGCTTCGCGTCGCATCATCGTCGGGATAACTGGCGCCTCCGGCGTCATC
>JABAHS010147263.1_pt1 | contig 67859 bp, 59 predicted proteins | sample 7062111 | NCBI WGS metagenome assembly JABAHS01 (sample SAMN14534600, study PRJNA622989) | marine sediment metagenome | biome: marine biome [ENVO:00000428]; feature: marine pelagic biome [ENVO:01000023]; material: deep marine sediment [ENVO:00002113]; isolation source: pool of 4 deep marine... | reverse complement strand
ATGGTGACCCACGATCCGCGCTACGCGCACCACGCGGGCCGTACGGTCAACCTGTTCGACGGTCAGATCGTCAGCGAAGCGGACAGCGAGAAGGCGGCGGAGCTCGAGGAAGCCGGCTTCAAGCCCGGTGAATCCGGCGATTGATACCACGATGATCTATCTTCAAAACGTCGAGAAGTTCTACGAGACTCGTGCCGGCCGCATCTACGTGCTCCGCCAGATCAACATGGAAGTGAAGGAAGGCGAGTTCGTCACGATCATGGGGCCGTCGGGCGCCGGCAAGACGACCCTGCTCAACATCCTCGCCATGTACGACGGCGAGTTCGGCGGCGAGTACTACCTGTACGACCACCCGGTCCACAAGCTCAGCACCAAAGAGCGCAACCAGCTGAACAAGCAGACCGTGGGCTTCGTCTTCCAGCAGTTCCACCTGCTCGATGACCTGACGGTGGCGGAGAACCTCGACATCCCGCTCTCGTATCGCAACGTCAAGCGGTCGGAGCGCCAGTCGATCGTCGCCGATATCCTGGACCGTTTCCAGATCGTCGGCAAGAAGGACCTGTACCCCAACCAGCTGTCCGGCGGCCAGCAGCAGCTGGTCGGGGTGGCCCGGGCGCTGGTGGCCAGCCCGAAGCTCATCCTGGCGGACGAGCCGACGGGCAGCCTGCACACGACGCAGGGTCAGATGATCATGGACACGTTGAAGGAGCTGAACGAAGGCGGCACCACGATCATCCAGGTCACCCACAACGAGACGTGGGCGGCCTACAGTAACCGCATCATCAACCTGCTGGATGGCTGGATCGTAGACGAGCCCTGAGGGGCGTGCGCACGACCTCGAGTTTACAATCGCTCGATCGCTCGGCGTGAAGCGGGCAGCGCGCTAGATCGATGCGACCTGCCCGAATAAGTTGAGAATACCAGACACGCACTGGAGGTTTTAGATCTTGAGCGAAGTAACGCCAGCGCCACGAGTGCTCATCGCCGACGACCAGCAGGACGTCGTCGAGGCGCTCCGCCTCTTACTCAAGGGCGAAGGCATGGTGACCGAGACCGCCAGCTCACCGGCCGGCGTTCTCAAGTCCATCGAATCGCAGGACTTCGATGCCGTCGTCCTCGACCTCAACTACACCCGCGACACCACCTCGGGCCACGAGGGCCTCGACCTGCTGGCCAGGATTCGCACCCTCGACAGCACGCTTCCCGTCATCGTGATGACGGCCTGGGGCAGCGTCGAGACCGCGGTGGAGGCGATGCGGCGCGGGGCCCGCGACTACTTGCAGAAGCCCTGGGACAACGCCCGCCTGCTGGCCACGCTCAGAACTCAGATCGAGCTGGGCCGCGCGCTGCGCAACGAGCAAAGGCTGGTGGACGAGAACCGGCGCCTGCGCCGGGACGGGCTGCCCGAGCTGATCGCCGAGTCGCGGGCGATGCAGCCGGTGCTCGAGATCATGGAACGCGTCGCCCCTTCCGCGGCCAACGTGCTGATCAGCGGCGAGCACGGGACGGGAAAGGACGTGGTGGCCCGCTGGCTGCACGCCGCGTCGGACCGGGCATCCCGGCCGCTGGTGACGGTGAACGCCGGCGGCATCGCCGAGACGCTGTTCGAGAGCGAGCTGTTCGGACACGTGAAGGGCGCTTTCACCGACGCGAAGTCCGACCGGATCGGCTGCTTCGAGCTGGCCAACGGCGGCACGCTCTTCCTGGACGAGATCGCCAACGTGCCGACCAAGCAGCAGGCCAAGCTGCTCCGCGTGCTGGAGAGCGGCGAGCTGCAGCGCGTCGGCTCCTCGAAGACCCGCAAGGTCGATGTGCGCGTCCTTTCGGCGACCAACGCGAGCATCAACGAGGAGGTCGCCAATGGCCGTTTCCGCGAGGACCTGCTCTATCGGCTGAACACCGTCGAGATCAGATTGCCGCCGCTACGCGAGCGGCGCGAGGATATCCCCCTGCTCGCCGACCACTTCCTGAGCCGCCAGGCGGAGCGCTACAGGAAGCCGGACCTGCAGATCCACGAGAGCGCGCTGCAGGCCTTGCTCGGACACCCGTGGCCGGGCAACGTTAGGGAGCTGGAGCACGTGATCGAGCGGGCGGTCCTGATGGCGAGGGGCGAAGCGGTCCGGGCCGATGAGCTGGGACTGCAGCCGCGGACCGAGACGGCCGCGGCGCTCGAGCAGATGAAGCTGGACGAGGCGGAGCGTCACCTGATCCAGAAGGCCCTCGACCGCTGCGGCGGCAACGTCAGCCACGCCGCGGAGGCGCTCGGCCTCAGTCGCAGCGCGCTTTATCGGCGGCTGCAACGATACGATCTGCCGACACCGAGCAAGAACAACGAATGAAGCGACTGCGCCACGACCAGAGTGTTCTGCTCTTGACTCTGGTCGCTGGCCTCCCTGGTTCACTCTTCTCCCTCTACTTCATCTGGACCGCCGACTGGCGGCCACATGTTCAGTGGACCTTCAGCCTTTTGATCGTGATCGTCTGGATCGGCTTCGCCGCGGGCGTCCGCGAGCGGGTCATCCGGCCGCTGCAGACTCTCTCCAACATGCTCGCCGGCCTCCGCGAGGCCGACTATTCGATCAGGGCCAGGCAGGCCCGGGTCGACGACCCCCTCGGCCTGGCCATGCTGGAGGCGAACATTCTGCGCGACACGCTGCGCGAGCAACGCCTGGGCGCCCTCGAGGCCACGGCCCTGCTCCAGCGGGTCATGCAGGAGATCGATGTCGCCGCCTTCGCCTTCGATGACCAGGACCGGCTGAGGCTGGTCAACCGCGCCGGCTCTCAGCTGCTGGAGGCGCCGCCCGACGAGCTGCTGGGCCGCGAGGCGCCGTCGCTGGGTCTGCAGGCCTGCCTCGAGGCTGACACGCCAGCGACCCTCGACCTCTCGTTCCAGGGTCGCATGGGCCGGTGGGAAGTGAAGCGCAGCACGTTCCGTCAGGGCGGCGTCCCCCACCAGCTGCTGGTGCTCACCGACCTGAGCCGGGCCCTGCGGCAGGAGGAGCGCCAGGCCTGGAAACGGCTGATCCGGGTGTTGAGCCACGAGATCAACAACTCGTTGGCGCCGATCAAGTCATCGGCGGAGAGCCTGCTGAGCCTGATCGGCCGGGAGAAGCGGCCCGTCGATCTGGAGGAGGACATCCAGGCGGGCTTGGGGGTGATCGCCGGACGGGCCGAGGCGCTGCGCCGCTTCATGGGCTCGTACGCCGACCTGGCGAAGCTGCCGCCGCCGGAGCCCGACGATGTCGACGTCGGCCAGTGGGTCCGACGCGTGGCCGCCCTGGAGACGCGCCTGGCCGTGGTCGTACACGAGGGCCCCGAGATGACCATCCAGGCGGACGGCGATCAGCTCGACCAGGCGCTGATCAACCTGGTTCGGAACGGGGTCGACGCGGCGCTGGAGACGGGCGGCAAGGTGGAGGTGGGCTGGCGGCTGAACGGCGACAAGCTCGAGGTCTGGGTGCGCGACGAGGGGCCAGGCCTGCCCGACACCACGAACATCTTCGTCCCCTTCTTCAGCACGCGGCCCGGCGGAACCGGGATCGGTCTGGTGCTCAGCCGTCAGATCGCCGAAGGTCACAACGGCACGCTGGATCTCCAGAACCGACGTGACGGGAACGGGTGCGTGGCCCGGTTGGTCCTGCCGATAGACGACGGAAACGGCAGACTCAGACAGCTGGCCCCCGGCCAGGAGGACGAGCGCCTCCGCTAGGGGCTCAGCCCGACGGCGCGGAAGCGGACATCCGGATCGGGCCGCCCGGTGGCGTAACGGGGCGTTCTGATGACGCGTCGATTATCGCCCCAGGTGAGATAGAAGCCGCGGTCGTCGGCGGCGGCGGCGTTGTAGTCGCCCATGTAGCAGGCCTTGACCAGGGGGTCGAAGTTCGGGTTGAGGGGCGGCACGTCGAACGACTCCGCGGTCACCCGCTCGTTGACCCAGCTGCGGCCTCCGTCGTCGGAGAGGGCCCGATAGATGTCCAGCCTGCGGTTGTCCCGGTCGTGACGGCGGTCGTAGAAGAACACGTTGACCTGCCCTTCCGGCGCGGCCGTAACGACGGGCATGAAATTGTCGTTCGTCGTCGCATCGGCGTTGGCGGTCACCGCACGGCCCTTCACTACGTTCACCGGCTCGCTCCAGCTGCCGCCGCCATCCTCCGAGCGGACCACGAAAACATCCGAGATGTCGCCCCGATGCTGACGGCCCGGATCCGCCGCGTACGCGATGTAGATCGTGCCCGCGTTCGGACCGTCGCTGCGATCGACGTCGATGCTGGGAAACTCGCTCACCCGGATATAGCCGTTGAGCGCCGGCCTGAGACAGGCCGCGGTCGCGCTGATGTCCTGCATGCGGGCGAAACGAGCCGCCGTCACCTCCGGCCCCCACATGTCGCCGCCGTCGTCCGAGCGGCGGAAGCGGATCGCGCCCTCGACCGACCCCGCGCGGTCCTCCCACACCACGTACAGTTCCCCCTCGCCCCCGACGACCGGCATGGCGCCCTGGACGCCGCTGCCCGAGGAGAGCCTCTGCGGGGTCGACCAGGTGCGACCGCCATCGGTCGACCGGGCGAACAGGATGCGCGAAGCGCCGCGCATCGGGAACTCCGTCCACACCAGGTAGACCCATCCGTCGCGGCCGCCGCCGCTGGCGTCCACAGCGATCCACTCCTTGTCCTGGAACGCGTCGGGATCGAGCCCGGAGATCAGGACCGGCGCGGAAAATTTCACCTCGTCCTCGGTAGTCGTCGAACGGGCGACGCCCACGTACGAACGGGAGCGTGAATCGAGGGCGAGGGTGGCGAAGTAGAAGTTCCCATCACGGTCGACGGCCAGCGCCGCATCGCCCAGGTTCTGACCGCCGCTCACCGGCTCCAGAACCCCCGCGTCAACGAAGGTCACACCGCCGTCGAGTGAATACGCGTACCCCGTCATGCTCCGCGCCCGGCTGAACTCGCCGGAATCGTTGTAGCCCACGACCACCACGTCGCCGTGCCGCGCCACCGCGGCTTCGCTCTGGGTCGTGTTGTTGCCGCGATCGACGGAAGGATCGTTCACCAGGATGTCGTCGGACGGCCGCTCGACAGGCTCGCCGCAGGCGACCAGCAGGGCGCCAGCCAGCATCGCGGCCCCCGCGAGACCCGTCCTTCTGGTTCGGGCTCTCGAGCACCAGCGCGAGAACCGGGTTCTGGGGAGCGAGGAATACTCCTTCGGCATCATCGTGTCAGCCAGTTCGGTACGTCATCCGCCGAGGCGGTTTCGCAGCGCGTCCAGGATCCTCTGTTCCAGGGTGCCGTTGGACGGCAGGGGGCGGCCGCCCAGCGGGCCCTCGCCGCCGCGAACGGTGGCGATGATCGTCGGCGTGACCGTGACCCGCAAACCGCCGTCCGGCGCGGGCTCCATCGTCAGCTCCAGAACGTAGCGGCCGCCCTCGTCGCCGATGAACCGCCGCACATCTTCGGGAACCAGGGCCGCCAGCTCCTCCGTTCCCAGGCTCACCGATTCGCTGTTCAGGTGCGCCTCGCCTCTCGATCGCAGCGTCTCCAGCAGTCCGGGATCCAGCTGGTCCGCCAGGTCCGCCGCCAGGGCGTCCTGGGCGACCAGAACGTCGGTCAGCGCGTCGATGACCTGCGCGGACTCCTGGGTGAAGATCGCGAAGTTCTGCGAAACGCTCATCTGACCATCGCCCTCGTATGAACAGGCCAGCGCCAGAACGGCGAAGACAGGGGAAAGGCGCCGAATCACCTGATGGAACATTGCCGAACGGACTCCTCGTCACGGGCTCCGGGTGGCGGTGCACACGTGTTAAAACTACGCGACCGCGCCCTGAAGACGATAGGGTCGGCCAACGAAGCTCGTCTAACCGTACGTGGCGGCGAAGGCCTCGGTTTCGCCTGTCGGAGCGACCCGACAGCCCCTAACTTGGAGCCAGCACGGCTCCAGCCCACACTCTCGGATTGGAGGCCCTCATGGCATGGCTGCTGCTCCTCCCCGTCGCCCTGGCCCTCGGGCTGCTGGCGCTCTGGCTGGTGGGGGAACGAGGCCACCTGATGCTGCCGTCCACCCGGGCCGCCTTTCGGGGGCGCGGCGGCGCGCCGGGAGAGCGGGACAGCGACCGGCCGAAACGCCGTTTCCGCGACGCCCTGCACGCCTACGTCTACGGACGCTGGCCCTACCAGTACATAGACTTCTGCGTCAACGCGCTGCTGCCGGTGATGGCCGCGCCCGGCGCCAAGCGCTGGTGGGCCGACCGCTATCACGGCAAAGTGCTGCCTACCGAGCTGGCCCGTCGGATCATCACGCTCGACCGGGAGATCAAGCGCACGGACCTGGAGCGGGTCATCCCGTACCCCACGGCCCGGGACATCGTGCTCAAGGGGCCGCCGGCCGTGACGCTGCTCGAGTGCCCCTGCCGTCACGCCCGCGAGAACCCGTGCGGGCCGACCGATGTCTGCATGATCGTGGGCGACGGTTCGTTCACCCTGGAACATCACCCGCAGCGCTCGCGGAGCGTCACCCAGGCCGAAGCGCTGGCGGTGCTGGAGGCGGAGCATCGGCGCGGTCACGTCCACACGGCGTACTTCAAGGACGCGATGGACAATCGGTTCTATGCTATCTGCAACTGCTGCCGTTGCTGCTGCGGCGGACTGGAGGCGATGATCGAGCACGGCGTGCCCATGGTGGCCTCCTCGGGCTATGTCGCGAACGTCGATGAGGAGGCTTGCATCGCGTGCGGCGACTGCGAGGAAGCCTGTCCGTTCGACGCGATCACGGTGAACGCACGCGCGAGCGTCGACTGGGAGCGTTGCATGGGGTGCGGCGTGTGCGAGGGCCGCTGCGAGATGGACGCGATGACGCTGACCCACGACGAACGGAAAGGGCTGCCGCTGGATGTCGCGACCCTTCATTGAGGACCGCGGAACGCCCACCCGAAAGCTCAGCCGCCTTCGGACCGACCCTTCAACCGCGATCAGGAGACCGATATGACCGACCATGATCTGTCTCAGGGTGATTTCTTCGCGCCGCCCGATCCGATCCTGACCTGCGGCACGATCGCCGACCTCCACGACCTGGCCCGCGGCTGCACGAGATGCGAGGAGCTGGTGGAGGCCCGGACCCAGGTGGTGCCCGGCGTCGGGCCGCCCGACGCGCGCGTCTTCTTCATCGGCGAGGCGCCGGGCCGGCGCGAGGACGCGCAGGGCGAGCCGTTCGTCGGCGACGCGGGCGCGTATCTAACGGAGCTGCTGGAGAAGATCGGCCTCAGCCGCGGGGAAGTCTTCATCAGCAACATCGTGAAGTGCCGGCCGCCGGAGAATCGGAACCCGAAGACGCCCGAAATCGAGAACTGTGCCCCGTACCTCGAGCGTCAGCTGGCGCTGATCAAGCCCGAGCTGGTGGTGCTGCTGGGCCGGTTCGCACTCGAGCGCTTCTTTCCCAGGGAGAAGATCACCGAGTCCGCCGGCGTGCCGCGCCGGAAGACGATCGCCGGACACGAGATGACCTTCCTGCCGCTGCTCCATCCCGCTTTCGGTATAAGACGGCAGGACCTAAAGCCGGAGATCGAAAAGAGCTTCTGGAAGATTCGGGAGATGCTGGACGGCGCAGGGGGCCCGGCCGAATAAGACCACTTGGATGTTGGAAGTTGGATGTTGGACGGTGGACGTTCAATCCGCCGACCGAACATCCAACACCCAACGTCCAACTTTCAACGTCCAACTCCGTACTTACTCGTAGCGCAAGATCGCCAGGCCCGCGTCGGTCGTCGCCTCGAGCTGCAGCTGCAGTGAGTTCGGGTCGCCCGCCGCGTCGAGCTCCACGTAGAACGGGCTGGTGGCCGCCAGAAACTCGTTTATCGAGCTGCCCCGGAACGTCGAGAACGTCATCTGGAGCGGTTGCAGCGCGTAGACCGGATCGCCGCCGCCCTGCGGCTGCACCTGCACGATCTCCCGCAGATTCCACTTGGGTACCGTGTAGCGCGCCTGGAGCCCCGCGATGGCCAGGTCGTCGGCCCAGGCCGCCACCGCGAAGTCGGCGAACAGGCGGAAGAACGACTCGCCCGTCCGCGCTTCCACGTTGGCCACCCCGCGCTCGGCCTCCTGCGTCAGGTCGCGCAGGATGAAGTCGCCATATTGCTCGGCGATCCAGCGCAGGAAGAGCCACCAGCCGCCCCGGGCGCCGACGATCAGACCGCCCTCCGTAGCGGTGAGCGAGAACGAGTCCGGCGCCGCCAGATAGCTGGCGACGCGGGCAAAGTTGTCCTGGTACAGGTTGTTGGCCTGCTCGATGTCGCCCAGATCGAACAGGGCGTCGCCGCCCTTCTCCTCCGCCATGTGGGCCAGCCCCTCGCCGAGCCAGAGCCGGTCGAGCCCGGGGACCACACTCTCAAAAACCTTGTAGCGCCAGTTGATCATGTGCTGCGTCTCGTGGATCATGACGCCGGGGAGAAGCGCCAGCACCCGCTCGCGCGTGCGCGGATCGCTGTGGACCCCATCGGGATCCGGGACGAGCCCGTACAAGATCTCGGCCCCGTTGGAGAAGCGACACTCGGGACACCCGCTGGTGTTCGGGTCGAAGAGATCGAGCAGGAAGACGAAACCGATCACCACGCCGTTGGAGCCGCGCTCGGTGAGGCTGTTCACTACGGGCGATAGCAGGACGATCGTCTTGTTGTTGTCGTCCACGTCCGTCGGCTCACCGAAGAAGTCGACGTCGGTCTCGTAAAGGTGCCGGTCGTAAAGCTCGCCGAGCATCTCGATATCACCCTGAGTCAGACCGTTCGACGGCACCGCGTCGTCGAGGAAGAGCAGGGTGTTTCCGCCGACGAACCGGAGGGTCCCGGTTACACGTTCGAAGGCGTTCTCATCGATCTGGCCGGCGTTGATCGCCTCCAGGTCGCTGGCCACCCAGAAGTCGCGCTGGTCACCGATCGTAGGCCCGGCAAAAAGCTGCGGTCCAGACTCGGGCCGCGCCATGGGGAGACCCTTGTCGGCAAGTCGGGATTCGATGGCACGCAGCTTGTCGTGGAAGCCGGTCGCCGCTGGCGCTGCCGAAGCGTCGGCGGCGCTCAGCGCCACGCTGCCAGCGCCCAACGTGACCTGGAAGTTGCCCTGTTGTTCGAACGCGGCGCTGAGTGCCACCAGCAGATACTTCGCGTTGCCGCCGTCCGACGGCAGCAGCGCGCAACTCGCGTCGGCCGTCCCCTCGATCACCAGGACCTGGCCGACCTGGAACGGGTTGGCCGGAACAGAGACGCTGAGGGCGATGGCGGCCGTCGTCACTCCGTCGGCACGCAGCCGCACGGGAACCGAGACGCTCGTCGAACTACAGACGCCGATCGGGGCCGGGACCACGACGTCCAGCACGGTCGGCGCGCCCGGCGTCTGGTCGACGATCTCACCCGCTACGCCGTCGAACAGTACCTGGGCGGCGACTCCCGCTGACAGGTCGTTGACGCGCACCTCGATCGTATCACCGGGATCGGCGCTGGTGACCGAAAGCGATGCGATACTGGGCGCCGCCAGGACCGTGAGATCCGAGAAGCGGACCGAACCCAATCCCGGGACCGACGCCTCCACCGCCACCGCCCCCGCCACCGAGCCCAGCTCGACCCGGGTCGATGCCTCGCCGTCCACATTCGTCACCGACGTCGTTCGGGTCGGGGTCCCGGAGCCGCTCACCACCCCCCACGAGACCGTGACGCCCTCTTCCGGCGTTCCGCCGTCGCGGCGGCTGACACGGGCCACCAGAGGTTCGTCCACCACCGTCCCCGCCAGCCCGCTTTGTCCACCGCCCGATACGATCGCCAGCTCGAATACGGCCGGGTCCAGCCCGGTGGGGCCATCGTCGCCGTTGCAGCCAGCCAGAGACACGGCCAGCCATGAGAATAGGACTACCTTCGACCATCGACGTCGTAACATGCCCTTCCTCGCTTTGCTCTCCACCGCTCCCGACTGCGTCCGAACGGTGGCCGGCAGACCGCCGCCCTCGCGGCGACACCGGCTTCACTTTCCCTGTGACAAACATAAAGCCCGGGGGTCCCGTTCCGAGAGTACGTGGTCGGGACCGCTTCCGGGCGGGGGACGCCGAACTACGGTAAGTGGTGAGTGGTTGGGGGTGGTGGGTCGAAAGGTGTCATGCCTGGACACCCCTCGGCCCCTTACCACACCCACAACCCACTACCCACTACCCACTACCTACTACTCATCGCCCCCCAGGTTCCTCCGGCTCGATATCGGTAAGGTCAATTACAGGCCCCCCCATCTGCGACGAGCGACCGGTTCGGACCCGACCCACCACGGTGACGAACTCCAGCGGTCGGAGGCTCTCTGCCACCGGTAGGAGCTCCTCGGGCACCGCCAGGTAGACGAAGCCGGCATCGCCGGCGGGCCCGCGGGCCAGGATGAACGGCTCGCCTTCCTGGAAGTCGCGGCGCGTGCTCTCCGCTCGTTGCAGGGAGACGAACTGTACGCGCCAGCGGACCAGGGCGCCTCGATACCGGGCCGGATCAGCGCGGAGCTGAGCGGGCGTCAGATCGCCGGTATCGGCGAGACGGAGGGCGGAATCGAGGGCAGCGGGTCCGTAGACCCAGCCGTCGACACGAATCCGGATCCAGTCGCCCGTCCGACCGAGGACCTGGGCCTGTGCGCCGGGCTGGAACGTGGCGATGGTGTCGCCGGCGGGCGTGGCATAGACGATGAGCGCCGTCGGCGCGGTGACCACGGGAGGCGGTTCGTCGGGCTCGTCCGAACCGGACGGGTCCGCCGAGCTTGCCTCGGCCGCGGCGGATCCGCTCATCTCCACCGATGCCCGCCAAAGCCATCCACGACGCCGCACCTGGATCCAATTGCCGCTCTCATCCATCCGGGCCAGGAGACACCCCTCGAGGAGCCGGGCGACCACCTCGCCCTGCGGTCGGAGCCGCAGGTTTTCGCCGCCGTCGGCGGAGACCCTGAGATCGAAACCCTCGCGGCTGGTGGCGGCCAACGACGGCGCCCAGACCCATCCGCTCAGCTCGACCTGCACCCAACCGCCCTGCTGATCGACGACCGGCAGCTCGGCACCCTGGAGGACCGTGGCGAGCTGCGTGCCGTTGGGCTCGCGACGGAAGTTCTCCTCGGTGACAACGCGGGCCGTGGTCTGTCCCTGGAGACTGGTCGCCAGCGCCGCCACCAGCAGGAGCCAGATGACCTGACCCGTCACGATCTTCGAAAGGGAATTCATGGTCACAACCCTCCTCCCCCCGACCTGCGGCCGGGATGGCCGCTCTCACCACGCCTAACCTCCGGCGGCACGGTTGTCAATCGCACCGATCCAGTTGCGCCGCGGCGTCGGCCGTGTAAACTGACGGCATGCGAGACAGCGTACGCGTGCTATCGACCGCGCTGGCCCTGAGCCTCGTGCTGACCGTTCCGGCAGCGGCCCAACGGATCGACTCCCCCTATCGGTTCGTCGACAAGAAACGCGATCTGGGGCCCTATGTCGCCTACGTGTTCGCCGACGGCGGCGCCGTCGATCTGGGTCCAAACGCCGGGTTGGCGTTCGGAGCGCGATTCGGGATCCGCGTGAGCGATCCGCTCCAGGTCACGGCGAACGTGACGTACTTCCCTACCGATCGAGACGTGATCGATCCCTCCGGTCCGAACGCACCCGAGAAGATCGGCACCACACCGAGCAATCTGTTGATTCTGAGCGGGCGCTTGCAGCTCAATCTGACCGGCGCCCGATCGTGGAACGGCCTGATGCCGTACGTGATCGGCGGACTCGGCATCGTGTTCGACACGTCCGGCGACATCACGTGCACCGGCGGCGTGACCGATCCGACCTGCCAGATACTGCCCAACGAACGATTCGAATTCAACAACAGCTTCGTCGGCCAGGTCGGCATCGGCACCGCGATCATCATCTCGGACCGCATCGGTCTCCGCCTGACCATCGAAGACAACATCTGGAAGCTCGACGCTCCTCCCGCCTGGATCACATTGGGCCCCGACCTCCCGAGAGTGCCGCCCGAGAGCGACTGGACGAACAACATCAGCTTCGGGATCGTCTCGTCGTACTGGTTCTGATCGTAGGGAGCCACTTCATGCGCAAACTGGTTCTGGTCGGCGTCCTCACGCTGGTCGCTCCGGCGACCGCCGCGACCCAGACCCCACGCTGGGCGTTGGGCGGCACGCTGTTCAACATCACCTACTTCACCGAGTTCGACCGGTACGACGTCGGGATACCGGGAGGCGGTCCGCTGATCCCGATCACCCTTCAGGCCGCGCCGGTCGTCTACGTCGGGTTCTTTCCGCACCCGCAGGTGGCGGTGGTGCCCGGGATCGCGTTCCACCTGGTGAGCTCGGGGTTCGGTGAGGATGCGGTCTACGGTCTCGGTCTCGACGCGGCCGTCGAGTGGCACGTGTCCGGCGTGACGGGGAACTCCGCCTACGCCGCGGTCAACTTCGCCTACCTGGCTTTCGACTTCGGCCGCGGCGACGCCGATACCGAGATCGCGCTCGGCGCCGCGATCGGCTACCGCTGGCTGCCCTTCGAGTTCCTCGCCCTGCGCGCCGAGAGCGTGTTCCGACGCTACCTGGATTTCGAGGAAAACCAGGTCACCGCCGTGCTCAAGGCCGAGGTCGTTTTCAACTGAGAGCGGTCCCGGGAATGTCGACCGGAGACGATCGGGGTCACCGGCACCCGGTTGGGGGCGCGGGGTGTTCCCTGACGGCCCCTCGATGGCCGCATCGATGAACCCGGGGCCAACTGGCCTGTTCAACCGCCCCCTCTGTATATTTCGCTCACTATCACTCAGAGCAGGTGGGAGGTCATTCGATGGAGCAGCGTCAACCGACCGCAATCGCGCGGTCGAGTTTCGTGCAGCGAGTGCTGGGCGCGGCGACGTTCAGAATCAGGATCTACGAGGAGGTCGAGCACGATCAGGGCGCCACGGCACAGGCCGCCCTCGTCGTCGGGCTCGTCGCCCTGGCCGCCGCGGTGGGCGGCCTCGAGATGGGGCCCGGCGGCCTGGTGGCCGGCGTGCTCAGCGCCTACCTGGGCTGGGCGCTCTGGTCGGGTACCTGCTACCTGGTTGGGGTGCAGCTGTTCGACGGCACGGCGGACTGGGGTGAGCTCCTGCGAACGGTCGGATTCGCCCAGGCGCCGGGTGTGCTTCTCGTTCTGCGTCTCCTGCCGGGCGCCGGCCTGCCCCTTTACCTGGCCGTCCTGCTCTGGATGATCGCCACCGTGCTGGTCGCGATCCGCCAGGCGCTCGATTTCTCGACCGGACGGGCGCTGGCGACCGCGCTGGCCGGCTTCGTCCCGTACATGCTGGGCACCCTGCTGATCGAACTTCTGCTCGGGATAACACCCACGCTGCTACCTTAGCCTCCATAAAAGGGTCCACGCCAATGCTTTACGTCCGCCAGGGGGACAAATACGTCCTGCGGTTCGAGGACGGCGAAATTTTTCCTGATCGCCTGCTCGAGTTCATCGGCGCAGAGCGAATCAACGCCGCGAGCCTGACCGGTATCGGAGCGATGCAGCGTGTCAGCATCACGTACTACGACATGGAGGTGAAGACCTACCTTCCCGATCAGGACTTCGATGAGCAACTGGAAGTTCTGTCTCTGACCGGCAACGTCGCGGTTTACGATGGCGAACCTCTCGTCCACGCCCACGTCACGCTCGGTCGCCGCGACTACACGGTGATCGGCGGTCATTTGCGACACGGGATCGTTTGCCCTACGCTTGAAGTAGTGCTGACCGTGCTTCCCGAACCGATCGAACGAACGATGGATCCGGTCTACGAACTGCCGGGTCTCGACCTGAGGAACCGCTTCTAATCACTATGCTTCTCGACCAGGAAACGATCGACATCATCAAGACCAGCAAGACGATCGCGGTCGTCGGCTGCTCGCCGAAGCCTTACCGCGACAGCAATTCCGTGGCTCGTTATCTGATCCAGCAGGAATACAGCGTCGTGCCGATCAATCCCAAGCACGACATGATTCTCGATGTCCGAGCCTATCCGGACCTCTTGGCGGCCCGTGAATCCGAAGGGCCCATCCAAATCGTCGACATCTTTCGCGCCCCCGAGCACGTGCTCCCACACGTCGAGGAGGCGATCGAGATCGGCGCGCGGTTGGTCTGGATGCAATTGGGGGTGGCCAACGAAGAGGCGGCGCTCAAAGCGCGGCAGGCGGGGATCACGGTCGTGATGGATCAATGTCTGCGGACACAGCATAAAGAGTTGAGGCGTCGGCGACTGCTATGAGCCGAGAGGCCGATCCGGCGTCGCCGCTGGGCGTCATTCTCGCCGGCGGACACAACACGCGCTACCACGGAAAACCGAAGGCGCTGGAGCCGGTAGCGGGCGAGCTCATCGCCGTTCGCGCGATCCGCGCCATGCGCGATGCCGCGGACCGAGTCGTCCTGGTGGCCAACGAGCCCGAGATTTACCGGCCCCTACGTTTGGAGATGCGGCCCGACGCGAGGCCGGGACTCGGCGCGCTGGGCGGCATTTACACGGCGGTGCTGTGGGCCGAGGACGCCGGCCGGCGCGGCGCACTCGTCGCGGCCTGCGACATGCCCTTCCTGTCGGCCGGACTGCTGCGCCGGTTGGCCGAAGGGGCGCAGGCCGACGAGGTGATCGCTCCAGGGAGCGACTCGCGTCGGGGCCTGGAACCCCTGTGCGCTTTCTACGGCATCGATTGCCGAGGGCCGATCGAGGCGGCCATCGCGCGGAACGATCGCCGGGTCATTTCCTTCTACGACGACGTCAACGTCCGCGTTCTGCCCACCGAAGAGGTGGCGAGCTACGGCGACCCGAGCGTGTTGTTCATGAACGTGAACCGGCCCGCCGATCGCCAGCGAGCCGAGGCGCTCGCCGTCGAAGAAGGTGAGGGCCGATGACGCGGCGTTCGGAGAGGGCCCGGCAACCTCGCGCCCCCGATTGGCTGCCGATCGAGCAAGCCAGCGAGATCATCCTGTCCCGCGTGGGGCCGCTGGATCACGAGACCGTGCCGCTCTCCGACGCCCTGGGCCGCGTGCTGGCCGCCGATGTCGAGTCCGCGGTGACGCATCCCGCCTGGGACAACTCGGCGATGGACGGGTTCGCTGTCCTTTCCCGCGACGTGGCCCGTGCTACCCCCCGGAACCCCGTCGCCCTGCGCGTGGTCGAGGAGGTGGCGGCTGGCCAGTTCCCCACCCGCTCGGTGGGCCCGGGCGAAGCGATCCGGGTGATGACCGGCGCGCCGGTGCCCACAGGCGCCGACGGCGTGACGCGCGTCGAGCACACCCGGCCGGGACCGGAGCCGGACACGATCGAGGTGCTCGATGGCGGCGACGCGGGCCGCAACATCCGCCGCCGGGGAGAAGACCTGAAGGTCGGGGCACGGCCCCTGTCAGCCGGCACGCTGATCCGCGCCGCCGAGGTCGGGGTACTCGCGATGCTCGGCCAGCCGTCGGTGCCGGTCTATCGCAAGCCGACCGTCGGCATTCTCGCCACCGGCGATGAGCTCGCCGATTTCGATCAGCTGGAGCTGGTGCACGCCGGCAAGCGCATCATGAACTCGAATTCCTACGCGCTGGCCGCCCAGGTGACCGAAGCGGGCGGCGAGCCGAGGCCCCTGGGCATCGCCCGAGACAACGTGGACAGCCTGAGTCGTCATCTCGAGGCCGCCGCCGGCCTCGACGCGCTGATCACCTCCGCCGGCCTCGCCGTCGGCGACCACGACTACGTCAAGCACGTTCTGGACGACCTCGGAATGGAGTTCCTGTTCTACCGCGTGAAGATGCGGCCGGGCAGTCCATTCACTTTCGGTACCCTGGCGGGAATGCCCGTCTTCGCGTTGCCCGGCAACCCGGTCTCGGCGATGGTGACGTTCGAGGTGCTGGTGCGGCCGGCGATTCGCAAGATGGTCGGTCTGGCGCAATACGATCGGCCACGGCGCCGCGTCCGGCTGGCCGAGCCAGTGAAGACGAAAGGCCGTCTGACCCACTATTACCGGGCGACGCTGGAGCGAGGAGGGGCGGGTCTGGCGGCGCGGCTCACCGGTCCGCAGGGCTCGGGAATCCTCACTTCCATGACGGAGGCCGACGCGCTCATCGTAGTGCCACCCGACAGCGAGCTGCCCGAAGGGTACGAGGTGGAGGCGATCGTTCTGCGGGAGCGCTGACGCCGGCCGCTACAGTCTCAAGATGAAAGCCGCGCCGAGAACGAAATCGATCTCGATCGACTTCGGGTTGTACCGCTCCTGGTCGGCAGGGTTGATCAGGAAGAATCGAAAGTTCACGCGGAACGCACGCCCCCGGGTCGAGGCAAACTCGTAACCGGCGCCGGCGATGCCGAACGTTTCGGTGAAGCTGTCGGTGCTGGTCAGCTGTAAGCCCGGGTCGTCACCCTCCGGAGCCACGTGCTGAGCACCTCCACCCAGGATGAAGTATCCCGGGATCCGGGGCTTCACCCGTACCAGCAGTTCGCCACCAAAATGGAACAGGTCAAAGTGCGGGTCAAATACACTTACTGTTCCGTCTGAGAACTCCACCCGCTCCTGCACTCGGGTGTAGCTGCCGAAGGCGGCCAGCGTCAGCGTCTGCGTGAGCCGGTAGTCGAGGCGCAGCCCGCCCCCGGGGCTGCTGGTGAACGAGACCTCGTCTCCTGCCGCCGTCTCACCTCGCTTGTTCCGAAAACCGAAGTCGCCGAATGCGCCGACCGAGAAGCGCGGGAGCGTGTCAGCCTCCTCGAACTGGGCGCTGGCGGGCGCGGTCACCCCCAGCACGAGAAGGGCGGTGATGGCCGGCGTGACGCATTGTGGCACGGATAAGTTCAAGACTTTAACCCTCGCTGCGAAGCTTCTTGATTTCCTCGCTGAGGCGCGGCACGATCTCGAAGGCGTCGCCCACGATGCCGTAGTCGGCGACCTTGAAGATCGGCGCCTCGGGATCCTTGTTGATGGCCACGATGCACCTGGCCGTACGCATGCCGGCCAGGTGCTGGATCGCCCCGCTGATTCCGATCGCGATGTAGAGCGGCGGCGACACCACCTTGCCCGTCTGTCCGACCTGCTCGGAGTGCGGACGCCAGCCGGCGTCGACCACGGCACGGCTCGCCCCCAGCCCCGTTTTGGGACCCAACGCTTCCGCCAGGTCCTCGAGCAGGTTCCAGTTCTCCGGACCCTGCATCCCGCGTCCGCCCGAGACGATGGCCTCGGCCTCGGCGACATCGGGTCGACCCTTCTTCTCGCCCTCCTCGACGCGGACCTCGGAGCGCTTGCGCTCCGGGTCCAGCTCGACGTCGACCTTCTCGACCTGTCCGTCCCGCGGGTTCTCCTGTGCGCTGTAGGCCCGTGGACGTATGCTGGCCAGCGCCGGAGAGTCCTTGAAGCCGACACGCAGCAGCGCCTTCCCGGCGTAGACCGGACGGACGGCGTACAGCCCTCCGTCCTGGGAGCCCAGCTCGGTCACGTCGCTCGCCAGGCCGGCCCCGATCCGTGCCGCCACCCGTGGCGCCAGGTCCTTGCCCAGCGCGCTGGCGGCGAACACTACGGCTTTCGGCCCACGCTCTTCGATCAGACGGCCCAGCACCTCGGTGTAACTCTCCGGGGCGTAGCCGGCGAGCGCATCGTCGGACGCGACGAGAACGTTATCGGCGCCGTGGCGGCCCAGAGCTTCCGCCTCATCCTCGATACCCGGCCCGCCGAGCAGCACAGCGGTACACTCTCCATCCAGCGCGTCGGCGAGCTCGCGACCCGCGGTCATCGCCTCCAGCGCGGCCTCCCGCAGCGCGCCATTCCTCTGCTCTGCAATTACGAGAACGCTCATGTTTCTTATGTCTATTCTGTTGCCTCGTTGCCGGCCGTCTCGTCGAGCTGTCCGCGCCGTGGACTACAGGACTTTCGCTTCCTCGCGGAGCTTCTGCAGCAGCGTCGGGACCGCATCGGGTCCCTCGCCGACGATCACGCCTCCGGACCGTTCCTCGGGCTTCTTCAGCTCCAGAACCTCCAGTCGCGACTCGACGGTCCCTACATCCACTTCCTCCAGCGGCTTCTTCTTCGCCTGCATGATCCCCTTGAGGCTCGCGTAGCGTGGCTCGTTCAGCCCTTTCTGCGCCGCCACCACGCCCGGCAGCTCGAACCTGACCAGTTCGTGCGCCCCCTCGATCTCACGCTTCGCCTCGAGCTTGCCGTCGGACACCTCCAGCTCCACCACCACCGTGGCGCATGGCAGACCCAACAGCTCCGCAACCATCGCCGGGACCTGGAGGTTGTCGTCATCGATCGCCTGCTTGCCGAACAGAACCAGATCGCACTCCCGGTCCCGTATCGCCTCCGCGAGCTTCTCGGCCGTGCCCAGACCGTCGACCGACGGCTCCCCCTTCAACAGGACCGCCTGGTCCGCCCCCATGGCCAGGGTGGTGCGCAGCGTCTCCTTCGCGTCATCGCTCCCGAGGGTCATCACGGTGACATCTCCCTCGCCCGCCGTCTCCCTGAGCTTCAGCGCCTCCTCGACAGCGAACTCGTCGTAGGGATTCAGGACGTACTTGATCCCCTGCGAGTCGAGCGTCTTTCCGTCATCGGCTATGGCGACACGAATTTCCGAATCGGGAACTCGCTTCACGCAGACTATGATGTTCATGTCGCTAACTGGTTATCGATGAATCAGCTCTATCGTCTCATTCTCGGTCCACGTCGACCTGCTCGATCTCCTCCGCGCTCAGCCCGCAATAACGGTAGAGCACCAGGTCGATCAGTCGATCCGTCAGATCGGCTTCCTTGGCCCGTTCGGTGGCGCTGCCCCGGATCTCGCCGGACCGCAGCTTCCACAACCGGCCCGACAGCCATTCGGCGAACGACACCACCACGTCCCGGTGCGGGCCGCCCTCCCCATGCTCGCCGGCCGCGTGCGAGGTGACCAGCGCGTCGACCAGCGCCAGCGTGCCGGGGAATACGAGCGAAACGACCGGGCCCTCTTCCATCGATTCCTCGCCGGTCTCCTCTTCCCAGGCCAGCTCGTTCTCGTAAAGCTGCTGCGATTCCTCGAACAGATGCCGGTGATGCCCTTCGGGGGTCCGCTCGGCCGGAGGATGGGGCGGCAACTCGCGATTCACGGACCCGGCTATCGCCGCTAGGCGTGACTCGATATCCGAATCGGGCCCTGAACTGCTCTTCTTCGCCATGAGGGTCGTCCGTTTTCCGATTCCATCAATAACGCCGATCGATGCACGAGAACAGAGGACGGGTGGGCGCCCGAAGGGATTACATATCGCGAGGAGAGGCAGGAAGCAAGCGGGGGGTGTGGAGGGGATTGGGGGATCCCCGGGAAGTCGGAGGCCGGGATTCCGATTTTGTGAATTTTCAGTTCTCCCCGAATTGCCGAAGCGGATTCGAGGATTCCGAGATTCGGGGATTCGGGGAAAAGGGAGGTGATGATGGCTGAGCTGAAGCTACAACACTTCCCACCTCCCCGGATCCCCGAGTCCCCGAATCCCCGAATCGTCTTCGACAATTCGGAGAGAGCTCAATATTCCCCAAATGGGATCCCCGACCTCCGAATTCAAGATTCCCGTTTCCCGCTTCCTCACCTCAGGTAGCCTCGCAGCCGCGCCAGGTTCCGCCGGTCGAGGCGGACCGGATCGTCGCCCTTGGGCGTTTCGATCACCTTCGGCACCGTCCGAAACCGTTCGTCACGCATGATGCGCCGGAACGGCTCCGGCCCCAAGAATCCCCGGGCGATCGCCTCGTGTCGGTCGACCCGGCTCCCGAGCGGGGTCTTGGAGTCGTTGAGGTGGAACAGCCGCACCCGACCCAGCCCGACGACCGCGTCCAGCTCGGCGATCACGCCGTCGTAGTCGCCAGTCAGGTCGTACCCAGCGGCGAACAGGTGGGCGGTGTCGATGCAGACACCGACCCGTTCCTCGTCGCCGGTCCCCTCGAGCAGGCGCGCCAGCTCCTCGAAGCGGCAGCCGAGTGCTGTGCCCTGGCCGGCCGTGGCCTCGATCAAAATTCGGGTCTCGCATTCGATCTCGCTCAGCGCCCATCGGACCGCCCGGGCGTTTCGCTGCAGGCCGCCGAGCCGATCGCCATCGGTCGCGTTCCCCGGATGCGTCACCAGGAAATTCAGACTCAAGATCGCGCAGCGCTCGAGCTCGCGGCAGAATGATCGGTACGAGCGGTCGAACAGGGCCGGGTCGGGGCTCGCCAGGTTGATCAGGTAGGAATCGTGCGAGCCGGCCACGCCGATGCCGTAACGCGACAGGGCGGCGCGGAAGTCGTCGGCGGTCCCCTCGCTGACCTGGGTCTCCGCCCATCGGTGAACCTGTTTCGTGAAGATCTGGATGACGTCGGCGCCGATCTCGGACCCGCGGCCTGGCGCTCGCTCGATGCCGCCGGCGATGGACACGTGCGCGCCCAGTGGGAGCGGGACGCGCTTTCCTTTAGAAGACGACAACGTATACGAGGACGCCGACGACTATTACCGCGGCGAGCACGACGAGAGCCACCTGGATCGTTCGCTCCTTGCGGTGCCGCCGATCGGCCCGGTGCACTACGCCATCGACGAAACCGTCCCAACGATCCGGGTCGGGGCGCGGGATCGGCGTCTGCTGGAGCAGGCTCACCGCGTTGGCCCGCTTACGACAATCGGCACAAACCTCGAGGTGCTTGCGGATTCGCTCGTCGTCGGCTTCCGACACGCGACCGGCCAGAAACTCGGGCAACTGGTCGGCGATCTGGTCGCACGCTTTCGAGGCGGTCATGCCAGCGCCTCCCTGAGTTTCTGGATACCGTGATGGTAGTTGACCCGAGCCGAACCTTCGGAGCAGCCGATGATCTCCCCGATCTCCTTGAACGACAGTCCTTCGTAGATCCGCAGCGTCACCGCTCCGCGCTGCTTTTCGGGCAGTGTGGCCAGCTCACGCGCCGCTCGGGCATAGGCGTCGGCGCGCGCCGCTTTCGCGTCCGGTGGCGTCCGTATATCGGCGAACTCGGCGCCGGTATCGAGCCGGATCTCGCCGCGCCGCTTCTGGCGCCGGGCCGTCGAGCGGGCCGCGTTGAGCGTGATGGAGAACAACCAGGTGCGGAACCGGCTGTCGCCGCGATATCCTTTCAGGCCGTCGAAGGCGCGTACGAACACGTCCTGTGCCACGTCGAGCGCCTGATCGGGATCGGCGAGCCAGCGCACGGCGAACCGGTATACGGCGTCGCGGTGCCGCCTGATCAGCTGTCCGTACGCTTCCCGGTCTCCTTTCCGAGCGCGCTCGATGAGGGCGTTCTCGTCCATCCCGAAGTAAGATGCCGCCGTTCAGCCGGATGTTAAAGAGGAGCGCGGACGGAGCAGGCGCTCGCGGGCACCGGCTCCACTTCCCAAGCGGGTCGCGGCGTCCGTATAATTCCCTCCGCAGGGTGGACGCTGTGAAGGGGAGGAGGATCCCATGAACCGGTTTGGCAGTTTCGCGGCGGCCGTGCTGGCGGGCGCCTGTTTGTTGTTCGGGGCCCGGAGCGCCGACGGTCAGGTCGTCGCCGAGCCCGCCATGCTCACCGCCGGCATACCGGCCGGCGAAACGTTTCTGCCTTACATCGCGATCCCGGACAACTCGTTCGTCCTCGGCGGCATGATCCGCTTCGCTGTGGCCGACGACATCGACATCGGCGGTCGGGCGGGCCTCTGGCTCATCGATGATGCGAAGGACACGCCGTTCGCCGGCGCCGATCTGCGCTACGGTCTGCTGGGCCGGCGGCTGAGCAGCGGGGGCGGACTCTTCCACCTTAGCTTCGACGTCGGCCTCGGCGTCAGCGAACCGAGCGCCACGGTCTGGAAGTTCCCGGTGGGCTTCCTGGCGGGCATCGGCTTTCGCCTGGCGGGTGGCGACTCCGAGATCTTCACCTTTCCCCGGCTCGAGCTCGGTGTCAGCTCCGGGGACGACAGCTCCGACGTGGCGCTGATGCTCGACCTGGGCGGCCTCTTCACGATCACGCCGCGCTTCGGCGTGATGCTGGACCTGCGGTTCGGTGACGGGAACTTCGGGGAAGGCGATGCTGTCGTCGTCGGACTGGGCGGCGTCTGGAGGCTATAAGTCGGGAATCTGGAAATTGGGAATCAGAGATCGGGATTCCGATTTGGGGAAGGTCGAGTTCTCTCCGAATTGTCGAAGCGGATTCGGGGATTCGGGAAGGTAGGAAGTTCGGGCTAACGCATCACTTCGCTATCCCAGAGTCATCCTCCAGGTGGACGGGTCGGTCGCGCTCCGCGTCCACGATGCAGAGGAAGCCGAGCGGCTCATCGGCGGCGGCTCGGAACTGGTGGGCGGCGCCGCTCGCCACGTAGACGACATCGCCGAAACTCAATTCCTCCCAGCGATCCTCCAGACGCACCCGTCCGCTGCCGCGGATCACGATCACCGAATGCTGATGGTCGTGGTGCTCGAACGTGGTGTGGCCGCCTGGCTCGATCTCGAAATAGCGAACGTGAAACGGCAGCGCCTCTTCCGGCCCCAGCAGACGCTGACGGATCACGCCGCTCCACGACTCGCCGGGCGGTTTGTAGGAGACGGCCCGGATGCCCTTCCAGGTGTAGTCCCGGAAGCGGATCACGCGACTAAAGAACTCACCGCTCATCGTGGTATCCTCAACTGAACATCGAGCATGGAACATCCAGCACGGAACATCGAATGTACTGCCGATCGTTCAACCTCAAACTTCGAGCGCTGAACTCGGAACATCGTTCGCCGGTCACTGTTTGAGGTCCAACGTTAATAGATCGGCAGTTACTTGAACGTTCCGTGCTGAATGTTCCGTGCTCAATGTTCAAACCGTCTTCACCTCCACACCCAGACCGTGCGGATATATGACCGAGCGCAGCCCCTCGTCCGCCTGCTTCGCCAGCTTCAGCGCTTCGCCGACGCCGTCGAGCCCGAACCGGTGAGTCACCAGGTCGCTGACCTCGATCGCGCCGGAGATGAGGAGGTCGAGTGCTTCGCGGGTCTCGATCGGGCTGGCGGAGTAGGAGTGGGTGATCGTCACTTCCTTGAAGTAGAGGTCGCACGGCCGATAGGCCACCGTCTCGTCGGGCGGCGTCGGCGTGAAGATCAGCACGACAGCGCCGGGCGCCGCGTGCGCCAGCCCATCCTCGATCACCCTGGCCGAACCCGGGCCCACGATCACTTTCTCCGCGCCCCAGTCCCCGGTCGCCTCCTGCATCTCCTCGTCGAACTCGGAGGAGGCCGGGTCGAGGGCGAGGTCGGCGCCCGCCTCTATCGCGAGCTCGCGCCGAACCGGAACGGGGTCGGTGACGATGATCGGCTCGGCACCGAAGTGACGGGCCAGGCGGACGTTGATCAGACCCATGGGGCCCGCGCCCATCACCCAGGCGCTGTTGCCCGGCTTGACATCGAGCTTGGCGAACGCGCGGAGGCTGCAGGCGACCGGCTCGATAAAGGCGGCGACCTCGTCGGGCAGGTCGGCGGGGAGCTTCAGGACGTCGAGGCGGACGATCTCGGCCGGGACGCGTACGAACTCGGCGAAGCCGCCGGGGTCGAGTGCGGTCTCGCGGAAGCGGCGACACGAGGTGTAGACGCCTCGCTGACAGGCCCGGCACTCCATGCACGGCACGTGATGGTGGAAAAAGACCCGGTCGCCGACTTCGAGATCCTCGACCTCGGGGGTTACCTCGTGCACCGTTCCCACCGGCTCGTGACCAAGCACCACCGGGAGCTTCGTGTTCACGTACCAGTCCATCGCGTCGCTGGAACAGACGCCGCACAGCGTGACCTGCACCCGTATGTCGCCCGGTTCCAGCTCCGGGAGCGGGACCTCCTCCACCCGCACATCGTCGAGAGCGTAGGCGCGTGCCGCGTGCATCGTGGGGTTTTTCCTGGCTGTCATGGCACGATCGCGACTTTCACGGCTTCGCGCCGCGACATGAGCTCGAGCGCTTGGGGCAGCTCGTCGAGTGACATGCGGTGAGTCACCAGCGGCTCGAGCGCCAGCGCGCCTCCCTGCATGAGCTCCCAGGCGCGGCGCACGCTGTCGGGTGTGAAGTGAAAGCCGCCTTTGAGTGTGATTTCGTCGTAATGAAGCCGTTCGGTGTCGAGAGCGACCGTCGATCCGCGTTCGCAGCCGCCGAACATCAGGACTTCGCCGCCGCGACGCACCAGAGACACAGCCTCCTCCCAGGCGTCGGGCCGGCCCACGCATTCGACGACGACGTCGGGGCCCAGGCCATCGGTGAGCTCCGCCACGGTCCCCGCCGTCCCCGCATCGCCGCCGATCACGTGATCGACGCCGACCTGCCGCGCCAGCGCCAGCCGCTCCGCGTGCCGGCCAGCCAGCAGGACGCGGCCGGCGCCACGCAAGCGAGCGACCTGGGCGAACAGCAGGGCGATGGGTCCGTCACCGATGAACAGCACGGTCCGGTCGCCCCCGATGTCCACCAAATCGGCGCCGTGTACGGTGCAGGCGAGGGGTTCGAGAAAGGCCGCCTGGAGATCGGGTGTTCCGTCCGGAATTCGATACGTGTTGCGGTTCGCGATGTGGCGGGGTATCAGCACGTACTCGCCGTAGGCGCCCAACGTCATGTCCTCGAAAAGATGGAGGCACAGGTTCTCGGCGCCGCGCAGGCAATAGACGCAATCCCCGCAGGGAGCCGTCGGCATCGCGACGATACGGTCGCCTGCTGTGAAGTTCCGGACCCCCGGACCAATGTGCTCCACGACCCCGGCGAACTCATGACCCAAAAGGCCCGGAACCTTGAGCCGGGCGTGACCGCGCCGGTAGGTCTTCACGTCGGTCCCGCAGGTGAGCGCCACGGAGACCCGGGCCACGAGCTCGCCGTCGGCGGGCTCGGGGATCGGCGACTCGACCAGGCGCAGCTCGCCGGGACGGTCCAGATGGTAGACGCGAGCGTTCTTTCTCTCGGACATGAACGTTGCAAGCTAACCCGCGTCGGGTCAGAGGTCTACCGACGGGTCGGTCGTCGCCACCGAGACACGGATCGACCCGCGTCACCGGCTCGCCCCTCACCCTGGAACCTTGCGTTCAACAGCCGGTGTGGCGAAACTCGGCGTCCCGGCAACTCGCTGAAGGTCAGCGCCGGTTCTATACCGAGATCCGCGTACGGAATCGATCGGATGGCTCATATTCCCGACGGCTTCCTCTCCGCCCCTGTCACCGCGGGCACGCTCGCCGCGGCGGCCGGGCTGGTCCTGTACGCCGCGCATCGATCGCGTCGGCAGCTGGACGAGCGGGCCGCACCGACCCTGGGGCTGGCCACGGCCGCGGTCTTCGCCGCCCAGATGGTCAACTTCCCGGTGGCCGCCGGCACCAGCGGCCACCTGATGGGCGGCACGCTGGTGGCGGTCATCTTCGGACCGTGGGCCGGGTTCCTGGTGATGACCGCCGTGCTCATCGCCCAGGCCGTGATCTTCGCCGACGGCGGCATCACGGCGTTGGGAGCCAACATCGTCAACATCGCCGGCGTGGGCGCACTACTGGGTTACAGCGTCTATGCGATGGCCGTGAGACTGGTGGGGCCCGGCCCCAGAAGAAGCGCCCTGGCGGCGGCGCTGGGGGCCTACGCGGCCATGCTGCTCATCGGCGTCGCCGCCGGCCTCGAACTGGGGGTGAGCGGGATCGCTCCCACCCGACTGGCCGTGGGCGCGATGGCTGGCGTGCACGCGATCATCGGCCTGGCCGAGGCGACGATTACGGGGCTAGTGGTGGCGGCGCTCGTCCGCCGACAGCCCGATTTGATCCACGGCAGACCGATGGGTGATCGGGCGGTCCGACCCGCTCGGCCTCTGGTGCTCGGCGCGCTGGGGGCGATGGCCGTGGCCGCCGGTATCCTCTCGGTGGTCCTCTCGGCCAGTCCGGACAGCCTGGAGCGCGTGGCCATCGACCTCGGCTTCGCTGAAAGCGGCACCGGCTGGGTCGGGGCACCTTTTCCCGACTACGAGGCCTGGCTGGCGGGGGCCGCCGGGACACTAATCGCCGCCGCCCTGGGCGTCACGCTCCTGTTCGTCGGCACCGGCGCCCTGCTGAGGGCGTTTCGGACCCTGCGGAGGCGGGAGGCTTAGGTGGGATTCCGACATCTCGATCGCTATGCGGGCCGCCAGTCCTGGCTGACGGCTCGGACCACGCCACACGGGCGGCTCTGGATCGCCCTGACCGCCGCCTGTTCCGCCGCGCTCATGCCCCAGGGCGCCCGACTGGCCCTCTCGGTCCTGGCGGTGACGATCCTCGCCGGCGCCTGGGTGGCCCGCGTCCCCGCCTCCACCCTGGTCCGGCGCGTTCTCGGGGCGACCCCGTTCTTCCTACTTCCCGCGCTGGCCCTCCCGGTGACCGTTCCCGGCCCGGTCGCCGCCGAGATCGGGCCGTTCACCGTCACCACGGCAGGCCTGGAGCGGGCCGGCGGGGTCCTGGTGCGCGCTACTCTGGCCGTCACGGCCATGATGATCGTGATCTCGGTCACCCGCTCGGCGGATATGCTGAACGCGCTACACCGGCTGCCGCTGCCCTTCCTGGTCAAGAGCTCGCTGGCGCTGGGCTACCGCTACCTCTACTTGCTGAACGACGAGTTGGAGCGGACGGGACGGGCGATGCGGAGCCGGGCCGGCGGCGGCCCGACGCTGCGCGTGCTGCGCGCCCGGGGATCGACTCTGGCGCATCTTTTCGCTCGTGCACACGCCCGCGGCACCCGCATCCACGCCGCCATGCTGAGTCGGGGTTATCGAGACACGCTGCCGACGCTGAAGCCAGCGGCCGGTGGAAGCCGCGCCGGGAGCTTCGCCATCATCGGGCTCCTGGCCGCGATCTGGGCCGGTGGGATGCTCGAGGCCTGGCTATGAGCGCCCAGGAACGCCCCGCCGCCTGGTCGATCCAGATCGACGATCTGAGCTACACCTATCCGGGCCGGGAACGACCCGCTCTTTCCGCCGTGTCCCTGCGAGTCGAGCCCGGCGAGCACGTCGCCGTCGTCGGTCCCAACGGCGCCGGCAAGAGCACCCTGCTCCTCCACCTGAACGGGATCCTGCTGCCCGCCGGCGGCTCCGTCCGCATCGGCGATCTGACCGTCGAGCCCGCCGCCCTTCCCGAGATCCGCAACCGGGTCGGCCTGGTTTTCCAGGAGCCGGACGACCAGCTGTTCATGCCCACGCTGCTGGAGGACGTGACCTTCGGCCCACTCTGCCAGGGGCTCGCGACCGACGAGGCGCGGCGACGTGCCCGGGCAGCGTTAGAAAGCGTCGGACTGGGCGAGGTCGACGCGAACCGCGCCGCCCACCATCTCAGCGGCGGTGAAAAGCGACGCGCCGCCCTCGCCACCGTCCTGACCACCGATCCCGGCGTCCTCGCCTTCGACGAGCCCAGCGCCGGGCTCGACGGCCGCGGACGCCGCACCGTGGCGGCCCTGCTCCAGGAGCGGAGCCAGACCGTCATCATCGTGACCCACGACGTCGAATTCGCCGCCGCCGTCTGCCCCCGCATGGTCCTGATGGACGGCGGCGACCTTGTCGCCGATCGACCGTCCCGCGACTTGCTCGAGGACGGCCGGCTCCTCCGCCAACACGGGCTCGAGCTCGCCCGCTGGCTCCACGAGAGCCAGAGCTAGCTACCAAAAAAACAGCGGGCCGGCGACGCCGGCCCGCTGCACCACTAGCTGTGTCCGCCTTGGGCTAGTTGAACACCACCTCCATCTTGACCGAGCCCATGACCTGGTTCAACTCGAAGTCGAACCAGCGGCGGTACGAAACCTCGAACATGAGAGCCCAGAAATCGAAGGGCAGCAAGCGGTACCCGATGCCTCCGCCAGCCGCGAAGTCGGTCTCACTGTCGCTCAAGTCACCGGCATCGAACAGGTTGAACTGGCCCAGGCCGAATACGTACGGCGAGGCCATTCCTACACCGCTGAAGTGGTACTCGACCTGCGCTTCGATCAGCGCGTCATAGGCCGTTCCACCATTGCTGGCCAGCTGGAAGTTCACTCCGGGCCGAATCGCAACGTTGTCATGCGGGAAGAACCCGATGAACACGCTGGACAACCCGAGATTGCCACCACCGCCCGGAATGGTCGCCAGGAACACTTCGCTCTCGGTCTCGTACGTCAAGCCGAGTACGCCCGCACCCAGCGTCCACTTGGGCGTCTGCGCCGCCAGAAATGCCGGCGTTAAGAGCATAAAGGCTGCGACCAACAGAGCTTTCCTCATTTTCCCACTCCTCCTGGTTTTGTCGCCGGGGGTCATGCGGCCCGGCATCGTGAAAACCACTTCCCCTTACTACCACTTCAGCGACTGCCCCAGAACACATACTGATCCCAGAGACACACCCTGGCATCTGACGGATGACCTTGATGTTCCTGCTATGTGGTGCGTTCCCCCGGGGGTTCGCTGGATTACTTGGGCTTCTGGCCGTCAAAATGGGGGGTTCGAACCCAAGCGTCAAGCACTTCCGTATTTCCTACCTCTGTGTGAAAAGATACCGTCGCCCCCCCGCCAGCTCGTCCGCCAATCGGTCGAGTTGACGCCCAACTTCCAGCAGGCCTACCGTCCAACTTCCCGGTCGTGGGCCCGATGCAGCATTCCGAGCCCCTTCCGGGACCGAATTTCTACGCGCGAGCTCGTCGCCCTCGTGTATGACAGATTACGCATGAGGGCCGCAACTGAAGGGGCCCGAAACGGTAATCCGCCCCGAATCGCTTACATGAGCCCGATGATCAGACCCACCGAAGCCACGACATCGACCTGGAACTGCCCCTCGGTTTCGAGCGTCGTGCCGCCGAAGTCTCCGGTGAACTGGGTCTCATAGCCGAAGGCATCCACATCGCCCCGGATCGCGAAGATGCCCGGCAGCTTGAACCGCAGTCCGAGCCCCACGACACCGCCAAGATCGGTTTCGCCTTCCGTGACATCGTTGTACGCGTCGCCGGTCCGGCCGATCAGCGCGACACCGCCGGTCGCGTGGACGCCCACCGGGCCCGGCAGCAGCTTCAGGATCACACGCCCGCTGCCCATCCAGACGCCGGCACTCTGATCAGCGGTGACCGCGCCGAGATTTTCCGCGTCGCTGAAGGCGTACGTGAAGGTGCCTTCGACGCCCAGCGGACCGGCCAGCCAGGCTGTCAGGCGCGCCCCAGCGGCAAACGCCTCCTTCTGGCTCCCCTGTACCGAACCGACCAGCGGGATGTCCTGATCCACGATGTCCTGGGTCGGGATGTACGCCCCCAAGAACGGCTCCAGCTCCAGCCCGGGCAACTGACCGAACGCCGGCGTGGCACCCAGCACGAACGCCAGTACGGTGGCTCCGAACAACTTCTTGCCCATGGTGAACCCTCCTGTGATGTGACTTCGCTTACAGGAAAAGCGGCAAATGTGGGGGAGGGAGCGAATACGCTATGCGCGCCGTGGGAGGCGCGCGAGGGAAACTCGCGGGCAATATAACACAAACCGAGTGAAAGTGTTAGTGGCACGAAAGTTAGAGCCTTTGGCCCGGGGCCGCCGCTGGCTGGGACGGCGAGCCCGAGGAGCCGGGGGAGGTTCATATTCAAATGTTTACGCAACAGCGGGTGGCGCCGGGCACGTGGTCCCGCATGAGCATCGATGAAAACCGTGTGGGGGTCAGGGGGAGGGCGGCAAGGGCCTTGCAACTCACCACCGGTGGAAGCAAGGTGGAACCCATGGTCGATCAGACCGAGGCCGGGTTCGTGGAGCTGCAGCAGGCGCTGGCCGGCCGCTATTCGATCGAGCGCGAGCTCGGCCGGGGCGGCATGGGGATCGTGTACCTGGCGCGCGAGGTGAGCCTCGATCGTCCGGTGGCGCTGAAGCTCTTGCCGCCGGCGCTCGCCGGGCAGGCGGCGACTCGCGAGCGGTTCCTGCAGGAAGCCCGGACCGCCGCGAAGCTCTCGCACCCCAACATCGTCCCGATCTTCGCCGTCGACGAGGTCGACGACTTCGTGTTCTTCGCCATGGCCTATATCGAGGGGGAGACGCTGGGGGAGCGTGTGCGTTCGCGGGGGCCGCGTGCCGCCTCGGAGGTCGCCCGGATCCTGCGCGAGGTGTCCTGGGCGCTGGCCTATGCCCACGCCCAGGGGGTCGTGCACCGGGACGTGAAGCCGGACAACATCCTGCTGGAGGAGGGGAGCGGGCGAGCGCTGGTGGCCGACTTCGGGATCGCCAGCGTGGCCGAGAGCGCCGGGGGCCGGGCCGACCGGGTGGCGGGGACGGCGGAGTTCATGAGCCCGGAACAGGCCCGCGGCGGTCCGGTGGGCGCGAGCAGCGACATCTATTCCCTCGGCATCGTGGGCTTTTACGCCCTCGCCGGCAGCCTTCCCTTCGAGGGTTCGACGGCGCCGGCGATCCTCGGCAAGCACCTGAGCGAGCCGGCGCCGGCTTTGGTCTCGGTGGCGCCGGGCGTGCCGACCCAACTGGCCCGGACCATCGACCGCTGCCTGGCCAAGGAGCCGGAGAACCGGTTCCCGAACGAGGAGGAGCTGGCCGAGACGCTGGGCCAGTTGGTGGAGCAACGCCGGGATGTGCCCGCGCCCCTCCGCTCCTTCATCAAGCGGACCGGCGACATCGGGACCGGCGGCATCCTGCTCTACTTCTTCCTGCTGTTCAGCGCGTCGGGAACGGTGGCCTCGCTCCTGGGCAGCGCGGTGGGCTACGGGCTGGGAACGACGATCGGATACGGCGTGTTCTTCGGCGGCCTCAGTCTGGCGCCGCTGGGGATCACGGTGAACCGCGTGCGCCGGCTCCTCAAGTCCGGGTTCGGCCGCGAGGAGCTGCTGGTCGCCTTCCGGGCCGAGATCGAGCGCAACCGGGAAGAAGGGTCGTTCGAGTACGGCCACGAGCCATCGAAGTACGAATGGTCACTCCGCGTCCTCTCGGTCGGAGGCATCGTCACCGCGGCCGTATCGCTGATCGCCATGTTCAACAGCCCGTCCGAGACGCTGGCGCTGACCTTCAGCTTCGGGCTGCTGACCGGCCTCGGCACCGGTGTCCCGGCGCTGACCCGGATCCAGAAGCGACACGATCTGGACGGGCGCTTGCGGAGTTGGCTCTGGCGCTCCCGGTTCGGCCGCTGGATGTTCCGGCTCGCCGGCCTGGGCCTCAAGCGGCTCCCGCAGGCGGGCTCGGCCACCTACCGGCCCACCGAGATCGCCATCGGCCTGGCGGCGGACCGCCTCTACGACCAGCTGCCGCGTGCGGCGCGGAGATCGTTGCGCCAGCTGCCCGACGTGGTGCGAAAGCTGGAAAACGACGCCCAGCGGATGCGCCGCCGGGTGGACGAGTTGACCGAGGTGCTCGGCGGCCTGCGGGCGGACAAGCGGCAGAGCCGGTCGCTGCAGGCGGCGCTCCCCGAGAGCGACGTGACGGAGCGGCAGCAGCAGCTGGAGGACGACCTGGCCGCGGCGCGCGACGCAGCGCAGGACCGGCTGGCCGACGCGGTGGCGGCGCTGGAGACGATTCGCCTGGGCCTGCTCCACATGCACGCCGGCGGCGGCAGCGTCGAAAGCCTGACCGGCGACCTGGAGGCCGCCCGGGAGGTGGCCGACGACATCGACCGCTTGATGGACGCGCAGCGGGAAGTACAGAAGCTCATCGACGGGTGATGGGACTCAGGGAATTCCCAGTCGGATGTCGGGATTCTGATTTCGGGGATATTCAGCTCTCTCCGAATTGTCGAAGCGGATTCGGGGATTCGGGGGTTCGGGGAATAGGGAGGTGATCGCGAGGCTGAATCAGCCAGGACGGTTCGCACCTCCCCGAATCTCCGAATCACCGAATCCCCGAATCGTCTTCGACAATTCGGAGAGAACTCGAACTTCCCGAAATCAGAATCCCGATATCCGACTTCGGAATTCCCACCCTCCCCTCACTTGCCGGTGTACGGTATTCCTTCCGTCCACCATTCCGGCGCCGGTTCGCCCTTCAGGAAGTGATCGAAGAACTCCTTCATCTTGATCGAGTAGTCCAGCTTGTTCGCGTACTTCTGCGGGTGGTGCGGCTCGTCCCGGTACTGGAGGAAGACCGCCGGCTTGCCCAGGCGCCGCAGCCCCAGGTAGAACTCGATGCTCTGGTACCAGGGCACCGCCCCGTCCTCGTCGCCGTGCATGATGACCAGCGGCGTCTCGATCCGGTCGGCGTAGAACAGCGGCGAGTTCTCGATGTAGCGGGACCGGTCCTCCCACAGGCTGACGCCCAGCCGGCTCTGGCTCTTCTCGTACTGGAACTGGCGCGCCAGGCCGCTGCCCCAGCGGATGCCGCCGTAGGCGCTGGTCATGTTCGAGACCGGCGCGCCGGCCACCGCCGCGGCGAAGATGTCCGTCTGGGTCACGATGAACGAGGTGGTGTAGCCGCTCCACGAGTGGCCGTGCAGACCCAGCGCCTCGGGGTCGGCCAGGCCCACCTCCACCAGCTTCTTCACCCCCGGGACCACGCTCTTCATCGACGCGATCCCGGGCCGGCCCACCTCGAAGCGGACGTCGGGCAGGAAGACGATGTAGCCGTCCGAGGCGTAGACCGGGAAGCTGGGCCGGTGGTTCACCACCGGCTCGTTGAACTCGTGCAGGCGCTGCGAGAAGAAGCGGTAGAAGTACGTCAGCACGGGGTAGCGCTTCCCTTCCTCGTAGTTCCCCGGCTTGATCACCACGCCGTGCAGCGGGACCCCGTCGTCGGAGGTCCACTCGATCAGCTCCGATGTGCCCCAAGCGAACTCGCTCATCTGCGGGTTCACGTCGGTCAATTTTCGTCTGTCACCGAAGTAAAGATCGCCGACCCAGAGGTCGGGGAACTCGTCGTAGTCCTCCCGGGTGAAGAGCAGCACATCGGCGTCCTCGGCCTTGGCTTCGAACACGAACTTGCGGCCCTCGTCGGCCAGCCGCTCGAGACCGCCACGCCCGGCCCGGGTCCGGTAGAACCCGTAGCTCTTGTCCAGCTCGCCGAACGAGGCCAGGTGGATCCAGGCGCCGTTCTCGTACGCGTCAACCTCCGGATCGACGGGCAGCACCCGGTAGATCCGCCGTTCCGCCCGACCCTGGCCGCCCGTCAGGTTCACCGGCTCGCCGCCGCCCACGGGGAACTGCCAGACGTCGTACTTGTCGTAGATCAGCACGGCCCGATCGTCCTCGATCCAGCCGCCGACCCCGTAGGCGCCGGGCTCGTCGGGATAGTCGTGGTCGATGTCGTGGAAGGCGACGTCCATGCCGCGGGTCAGGTTCCGGGTCGTGCCGTGCTCCGCATCGTACAGGTGCCATTCCCGGTCGTTGAAGTAGACGACATACCGCCCGCTCGGCGCCAGGCTGATCCAGCCACCCGCCGTGCGGGTGCCGCCGAACCAGCTGCCCACCGTGGAACCGCCGCCGCTCGCTCGCTCCACGACGCGCGTCCGCTCGCCGTCGTCCAGGTCGATCACGTATATGTCCGAGAAGAAGCCTGCCCAGGTGCGCTCCTTGAAGTACGGCCGCGACGCGAACCCCAGCGCCCGCTCTCCCGTCTCCGGTCGGCCGCCCAGCTGTACGATCGTGTCGGCCAGCTGGAAGGCGCGTCGCCGGGACAGGTGATACACGACATCGTACGTCTGCCGCTGCAGATTCTCCCACATCTCTTTCTGGTTCGGGATGATCAGCGGGTCTTCGGTGTGCCAGACGTCCACCTCGCGCTCGGCGAGGATCGCGTCGAGATCGTACGGGTTGAAGGGCGCCTCGGCCTGCGCCGTATCGGTCTCGGCTCCGGGCTCGTCGGCTGCGGGACCGGGAACCCCCTCCGGCTCCTCCTCATCATCTTTCGGCCCCGCCGGCCGGTAGCCGAAGAAGAGCCGCTCGCCGTCCTCGCTCCAGCTCAGCCGGTTGTCCGCCGGCAGCGTCCACCCCTCGGGGACATCCCCGGCGTCGACCGCGGTCGTCGTCCGTCCGTCGCGCCACAGGCGCAGCGTTCCCGGTCCCGCTTCACCCTCCTCGTCTTCGATCGACGAGACCCAGGCCAGGCGCGGCCCGTCCTCCCACCAGGCCAAGCTCTCGATGTGCGCGAAGGCCGCCGAATCCAGCGGCAGCACCGAGCCCGGTTCCGCCAGGTCCAACAGGTAGAGGCCGTCGCCGGACCCGTCCGGCGACGCCACCATGTATGTCAGGTAGCGCCCCTGTTCGTCGAAGGCGAAGGTGGCGACATGCTCGACCTCGATCTCGTCGCCCGTCGCCAGGTCGCGGAGCACGAGAAGCGTGCCGGGCTTCTCGCGCCGGCGCGCTTCTTCCGCCGCCCCTTCCTCGGCTTGCGGCTCCGTCGGCTCCTCTGCTTCGACCTCCGCCTCCGCCTCGGCTCCCTCTTCGTCGGCTTCGGCGGTGTCCCGGGGCTCGTGGTGCAGACGCGCCAGCCACCTCCCGTCGGCGGAGAAGGCGAAGCGCTGCACCCCCTCCCAGGTCGTCACGGCGCCGTCCCGGGTGGCCAGCAGCGCCAGCCCGGGCCGCGGGGCCTCGCCGTTCTCGGCTTTCTCCCGTTCCTCCAGTGTCGGCTCCAGCCGCATCGCCACCCAGCGACCGTCGCCCGAGATGACCGGCGCGGCGCCCAGCGGCACGGCGTAGCGGATCTCCCCGTCGGTGGAACCGACGATGGCCTCGCCGTCGCCCCGGTCCGGGACCGCCGCCAGCGCGATCCAGCGGCCGTCTCTGGAGATCGACGCGTTCTCGATCTGCCTGAATTTCATCAGGTCGGCGAAAGTGAGGGTGCGATTCTCCTGAGCTTCGAGCGGCCCGGCGACCGCGCAGGCGACCACGAGAAGCAGGGAGCAGCTGCGAGCGAGTCTGGGTGCAGACGCGTACATGGTCTCTCCGCTGGAATCGAGTTTTCATCGGTTGGGAACCCGGCGATTAGAATACGGGATCGTGATCGAGACGCAATCGCATCCGGAGCGCGCGTTTGCGGATCACACCGGGACCGCTAGCTTCGCCCTATGTCCCCTGTCAGCAAGCCGGAGATGATGAGATGCGATTGGAAGGGAAACGCGTCGCCGTTCTCGTAGAAGAAGGGTTCGAAGATCTCGAGTTTTGGGTCACCGTCATGCGCCTGCGCGAGGAGGGGGCCGAAGTCGTCGCGGTTGGTTCGGGCCGCCAGCCGGAGTTCCGCGGCAAGCACGGGCTCACCGCCCGGCCCGACACTTCCGCCGACGAGGTCGGCGCCGCCGATTTCGACGCGGTCGTGGTGCCCGGCGGCTGGGCGCCCGACAAGCTCCGGCGGTTCGACGGGGTGAAGAAGCTGGTGCGTGACGCCTACGAGGGCGGCAAGATCGTCGGCGCGATCTGCCACGCCGGGCTGGTGGTGATCAGCGCCGGCATCGCGGAGGGCCATCGCGCCACCGGATCCACCGGCATCAAGGACGACCTGGTGAACGCCGGCGCCACATGGGCCGACGAGCCCGCGTTCCGCGACGGCAACCTGGTCTGGGGTCGGGTGGTGGAAGACATCCCTGACTTCTGCCGCGAGCTGGTCGTAGCGATCGCCGGAGATCCGCCGGAGTGAGCAATATTCCCATATCTAGTTAGCCATAATATTTACGGTCGCCCCCATTTACTCGCCCAACGATCCCCGGGCACGGCACGTATGGCGATTCAGGACCGCTCGTCCTCCAGCCAGGCGAAGTACTGACGGATCCCGTCCTCGTACGAGGTCAGATGGAGGTCTCCCAGGAGCTCGCGGATGCGGGTCGTATCGAGGATCAGCGGCCGTTCGTATAGTGGGAAGACGTCACGGAAACCCCGGATCTGACGGTTGAACAGAGCGGCCAGCTCCAGCATCCAGCGCCGTCCCCGGCGCAACTTGAGCTCGGCGCCCAGGATCCGCGCCCCGCACTCCAATATGGTCCGTGGCGTCTCGGCCCCCGAGCCCGGGACGTTCCAGGGTCCGCCGTACGCCTGGGGCCGCGAGGCGAGCTCGCAGAGTACCGGCCCGGTGTCGGGGACGAAGACGAAGTCGCGGCGCGCGTCGGGATCCCCCGGCCAGGTCACGGTCTTGCCCGCCTGCAGCGCCTGCAGCGCATCGTTGGCGAGGCTGAGGTCGGCACCGGGTCCGTAGAAGTCCGGCAGTCGGGCCACGCACCCTCCCGCTCCCAGGACCACGTCCTCCTGCTCCTTGCGGATCCGCGCCATCTCGGAGCCCGGGACGGGCGTCCGGTCCTCGGGCATCGGCTCGTCGTCCCCGGGCCCGTACGACCAGTAGCTGGTCACGAGCACCCCCCGGGCGCCGTGCGCCTCCATGGCGGCGACCGTGTTCCGCGTCAGGGGGAGGTGCAGCGGGAACCTGTCGGCCGGCAGGCCGACACAGTGGAAGACCAGGTCGCATCCCGCCGCGGCCCCGACGGCGGCCTCGCGCTCGCTCAGGTCGGCGGCGCGCGGCTCGACGTCCAGCTCGCCAAAATCACGAGCCAGATTCTCCGAGCTGCGCGAGACGGCCCGCACCGCCACCCCGCGGCGTCGCAGCTCCCGCGTGATCTCACGCCCGGTCGCACCGGTGGCGCCGAACACGGCCGCCCGTTGGAAGTCGAGTTTTTCCATCGCTCGACTTCAATTGACGGCGCGGATGAACGGGAGTCAATGTGGGGCGGGCGGCGATACGCCGGGTCGGTGGTCTGAGGGTCACCCGCGGTTCGCGATCGTCACTCCTGCCTCAGAGCCGCCATCGGGTCGGAGCGCATGGCGCGCCAGCCCGGGGCGAGGCTCGCGGCGACCGCCGTCAGCAGCAGCAGGGTCGGGACCGCCAGGAAGCTGAACGGGTCGGTCAGGCTGACCCCGACGACCAGGCCGGACAGCGCCCTGACCGCCAGCGCGCCAAGAACCACGCCCAGCAGTACACCGGCGACACCGAGACGCAACCCCTGCCCGATCACCAGACGTATCACCCTTTGACCGCTGGCGCCGAGAGCGACGCGGACCCCGATTTCGCGTCGGCGCTGCACCGAGTCGAACGCGACCACCGCGTACAGCCCGACCGCGGCCAGGAGCAGCGCCACGATCCCGAGAACCCCTGCCACGGTGCCGGCGATCCGCTGCGGCAGCACCGAGATCCCGATGTACTCCGAGACCGGGACCACCGCAGCGACTGGCAGGTCGGGCTCGAGCGCGCGGACCTCCTGGCGGATGGCCTCCGCCACATCATCCTCGGAGCCCGACCTGGCCCGGACCACGAGATCCATCCGCGAGCGATACTCCTGGGCGAACGGGATATAGAGGTACGGTCGCGGTCTCTCCCAGGGCCGTCGATACTTGCCGTCCCCAGCCACCCCGATCACCTCCAGCTCGACGCCGTCCCGGACGATCCGCTGACCCAGCGCATCACCGCCGGGCCAGAGCCGCTGGGCCAGGGTCTCGTTGACGATCGCTACCGCCGACGCGTCCCCTCGGTCCGCTGGCAGGAACGTTCGGCCAGTCACCAGCGGGACCTCCAGGGTCCGGAAGTAGTCGGGTCCCACGATGGTGAAATCGACCGTCGTACCCTCGACGTCTCGGGCCACCTCCTCGGGCACCGCGACCCGGGTCGTGCTGCGGCCGAGCCCCAGCGGGACACGCGCCGTGATCGTCGCCCGCTCCACCCCGGGCCTCGCGTTCACGCGTCGCATGAGCTCCCGGTAAAACGCCCGACCCTCGTCCTCGCTGTAATCGAGAATAGAAAGCGTGATGTCGGCCAGGTGCAGACCCTCGGCGCGGAAGCCGGGATCGACGGCCCCCGCTCGATGCAGCGATCGCGCCAGCAGCGCCGTCGTCAACAGCAGCACGGTCGACATCGCCACCTGACCGACGACGAACGCCCGACGCAAGCCCGAGCCCTCGGAGCCCGATCGCGCATCCCCCGATTTCAGGGCCGGGACCAGGTCGCGTCGTGTCAACGAGAGCGCCGGCACCAGCCCGACCGCCAGGGCGAGTCCGAACGCCAGCCCGAACGCGAAGACGAACACGCCGGCGTCCGGTGCAAAGTTCAGCTCCAGCGGGACGGGCAGCGGCGGGTTGAACGAGCGGAGCGCGGCGGCCAGCCAGGCGGCCAGCAGGCTGGCCAGCGCCGCGCCCGGCAGGAACAACACGAGCGTCTCGATCACCACCTGCCGAACGATCGTGCGGCGGCTCGACCCGAGCGCGCTGCGGACCGCGAACTCGCGTGTCCGGGCCGCTCCCCGGACGAGCAGCATGCCGGCCACATTGCTGGCGGCGATGAGAAGCAGCAGGATCGCCAGCCCCGCCACCACGCCGACCAGCCCGATGATTCCGCCCCGCAGCGAATCCTCGAGCCCGGTCGTCGGGTTGATCGACAGGCTGCCGTTCGACAGCGCCTGCGGGTAGCGCGGCGCCAGGCGACGGGCCAGCACGTCCATAGCCGCCCGGGCTTCTTCCCTCGAGACCCGGTCCTCCAAGCGACCCACGGCCTCCAGCCAGTAACGGTCGCGCGCGGCCAGGCTGACTTCCGGCGCGATCCTGCCGGACTGCCCGATGGGCACCCAGACCGAGAACGGGAAACCGCGAAAAGTGCCGCTGAAGCCCGGCGGCGCCACACCGATGACAGTAAACGGGTGGCCGTTCAGCCAGATGACCCGCCCCACGGCCGTCGGGTCCGCCCCGAACTCTCGCTGCCAGATCCCGTGGCCGATCACGGCCACCGGCTCCGACCCCGCTCCGCGCTCACCCGGCTCGAAAAGGCGGCCCAGCTCCGGCTCCACATCCAGGACGCGGAAGTAGTTCCCGGTCACGATCTGACCGACTACCAGCTGCGCCGCGCCCCCCGCCCGGAGGCTGAAGCCGTGATCGGTGAAGGCCGCGACTTCCATCAGGCCGGCAGCGCCCGCCGCCACATCCCGATACATCGGGTACGAGAAGCCGCCGAAATCACCTCTCGCTTCGACCCGATGTACGTTCACCAGCCGCTCCTGCTCTCCTATGCCCGGGAGCGGCTGCAGGAACAGGTAGTTGACCACACTGAAGGCCGTGGCGACCGCGGCAAGCCCGACGCCCACGGTCACGGCGGTCACGATGGCGAAGAGGGGAGTCCGGCGGAGCTTGCGGCCGGCGATCCGGAGGTCTCTGAAAAGCGCGTTCACTGGGGTCTCCATCGCTCGAGGGGTGTCCGTTTCAGATGGGCAAGCGACATGCCAGCGAACGCCCGAACGACGACCCCACCGACTCGACGGTTGACCGGGAAAACATGTGCGGCGCTGGGAAGGCCGGTCCCGGATACGGACACGGCCACCGCGGACTGCGACGCCTGTGCGCTCAGGGTGGAGGCGTCTCGACCTCCTCCCGCAACCGCATCAGCAACTGTCGGGCGCCTTCGTTGCCGCGATCGAATTCCAGGCCCCGCCTCAGCGCCGCGGCCGCCTCGTTGTAGCGGTTCAGCTGGTAGTAGATCCGGCCCAGGGCGAAGTGGGCTTCCGCCATGCCGGGATCCAGCTCGAGGGCGCGCCGATACGCCTCGATCGCGTTCTCGACCCGGCGACCCCGCAGCAGCGCGTTGCCCAGGCTGAAGTACGACGTCGGCTCCCACGGGTTGAGCTCGATCGCCCGACGATAGAGGTTCAGCGCACCGTTCATATCGCCCCCCGCCGCCATGGCGAACGCCAGCGTCACAAGGGTCAACACGTCGTTCGGGTTAGCGTTCTCGCTGCGCCGCAGATAACGCAACGCCGACCCATGGTCGTTCAGGTTACTGTAGCCGATCCCGACGTTTCTCAGCACCTTAGCGTCGTGGGGCAAGATCTCCAGAGCTTTCCGATACGCCGCCAAGGCCCGTTGGTATTCGCCGCGCGCCGAATACGCGTCCCCACGGAAGTTGAGCACCCAGACCCAACGGCGGCGGATATCACGATCTTTCCGACCCAACCCACGCAGCTGTCCGGCGAGATACGACCGGACGTCCGGATCGTCGCCGCGCGCCAGATGCAGGCTGGCCAGCGCCAGCGCCTTCAGATCGAGGTCGTCGCTCTCCGCCAACCGCTGCAGCCGCTCGACGGCTTCATCCGCCAGCACGGACATGTCGGGGCGAAGGTAGGTGAGCATGTAATAGGACAGGTTCGTGAACTGAAGCGCGACGTAATCGTCCTCGGGCAGAAGCATCAGGCGCGCGGCCTCGGCCGGATCCTCGACGCCTCGGGCGGTCAACAGCCCCGCGATGAGGTCTTTGGGCGGCTTCAGCTCGCCGTACCAGTCGCGCATCTGGGCCTGGACTTCGCCGAAGGTCCGCCCACGGTGACACTTCACGCAGGCGTTCTCCACGCCGAACATCGCGTCGAAACGGGGTCGCGGGATCGGGATCGTGTGATCCGAGCGGGAGTAACGAAGCCGGCGTCCGACGTCCGGCTCCTGCAGGTACGGCATGTGGCAGTCGATGCAGCGACTGCCGGGCGTGCCGACGCGGTGACGGCCGTGGGCATTGATCCGGACCGTCGTGCCAGCCGCGGCCCGGGGCCGACCGGCGATCTCGACCCTCCAGATCGAGTCGGGCTCCTCCGCGACGATCTCTTCCTCCTCGGCCTTGCTGGGATGGCAGTCCAAGCACTGCCCGTCGCTGAAACGGCCGACCAGGGGCCTGCCCCAGATGTCGCGATATTTCTGGCTGTGCGGGTCGTGGCAGTCGACGCAGGTCATCGACCCGTTCAGGTAGCAGTCGCTGTAGAGATGCTGCTGCTGGTAGGCGAAGGTTCGGATGCGGCCGTCGGGGAAATAGGGTCGGTAGCTCAGCAGTAGCAGCAGGTCGCTGAACGACTCCTCCAGCGGCCGGCCCGAGATGAACCCCGGTCGCAGCTGTGCCTTGACCGCGTGACATTGGAAGCAGACGCCCAGCGAGCCGTCCTTGTCTAGCGTGGCCAGCGCCTCGACGCCGATGTCGGTCACCCGATCGATGGAGTCCGAGTCGGCGATCTCGATGTGCCGTCGACCCGGGCCGTGGCACGATTCGCAGTTGATGGCCAGCGTGGTGAACCGTGTCCGGTACCGCTTCTCCTCGAAGTCGTATCTCACAACGATCTGGCTGCCGTGACAGTTCTGACAGTTGCGTAATCGTTCGTAGCTCCCCAACACGCGAACCGGCGGCCAATCGTTGCAGTCGGAGAGGGCCATGTCGGGCCTGATCGGCGTCCACCCCTGGTTCGAGCGGCCGGCCGTCTGGCAGAACCACACGCCCTCCTGTCGGACGTAGTCGAAGGGGAGGAAGCGGTAGGTGCCGTCGGGGAACCGTGAGAAGAAGGCCTGCGTGCCGCCGCCGACCATGTGGCCGCCGCCGACGACGCCGGCGACCTCGAAGAACCGCTCCGTGCCGTCGCGCTGAACGACGCGAAAGCCCAGCCGGCCATCCTCGGCCGCCAGCGGCGTGACGATCGCATCCGCGAAGCGGATCGGCACCCCGTCGAACGGCGCGATGACCCGGACATCGCCGGGGACGCCACCCGCCTTGCCGTGGGTCGAGCGCTCCCACGCGTCGTATTCGGCCTTGTGGCACTCTTCGCACTCGTCCGAACCGACGAAATCCTCGAACGAGGCGGCCGTATCGAGTATCGCCGGGCCCGGCACGGGGAACGTCCCCCCACCGTCGGGCCCCCGCCTTGCCACCTGCACCAGAAGAACGGTCGCCGCCACGACGAGGACCGCCGCCGCGCCCACCGCCCAGCCACGTCGGGACGGCGTCGTGTCCGGCGGCGATGGCTCTTCCTGCCGCGGCTTCCGTGCGCGGGCCCGCTTCCTCTCGCTCACCGGTTGTCCCGGGACCAGTCGGGTCCCCGGCAGTCACAGAGCGCCCGCAGATGCCGAACGATGCGCCAGATCTGCTCCCGCGAGAGCGTCCAGCCATAGGCCGGCATCAGCTGGCTACGATTCATGATGTAGCCGCCCGAGTAGATCGCGTCGAACAGCGAATCGTCGGGGCGACCGGACATGTATGTCGCATCGGCGTGGGAAACCGGGGTCACGGGCAGGTACTCCGCGTTGGGTCCGTCGCCCGCCCCTTCCTCCCCGTGGCACGAAGCGCAATAGTGGCCGTAGAGCGTCGCGCCGTCCGCCGTCGAGTCGGGCGGGCTCGGCGCCGGGCGCGGCAGTTGCGCCGGCACCCTGCCGCTCGACGGCTCGCGCTGCAGCAGGTAGTTGGCGATGAGCTCCAGCGTCGTCTCTTCGACCACATCCGATTCGCGCTGCAGCGGCGGCTCGCCGCCGACTCTCAACTGGTAGCCATAGCGAGCCGGACGCGTGACGTACTTCCTCATCATCGGTACCCGGGGCATGACCGTGCCCGGCACCGTGCCCTGCGGGTCGCTGATCATGGCGAACACGTAGTCGGGTGACCGGGTGACCGCCAGGCGCGACAGGCTGGGACCGATCCGGCCGCCCTCCCCGTCCAGCTCGTGGCAGCCGAGGCAGGGCAGCTTCTCCCGCAACAGACGCGCTGCCTTCTCCATCTCGAACGCCGAGAGCTCACGCACGGTCATCCGGCGCTCCGCGGCAGACGCGCGGGTCTGCGGGACGACGGGTGCTGCCGATGAGAGGGCGACCAGCAGCGAACCGCCGGCGGCGATGACGTGTCTCGCGCGGCTCGACTTCGACATGGCTTGAGAGTGTAGGTCGCCGCTTCCGACACTGTCAACTCGAAGTCGGGCACGCTCGCGAGAATCGACAGCTCACGCTCCCCGCCGGCACCCTCCGCGTTGACGCCGCCGCGCGAGACGATTATTCGTTGGATTCCTCGCTCATTCGAAAGGCTCCAACCCACGGTCTCGGCCCACGACCCGCGAGCCTCGCATGCCGCAGGACAGCGATCGCAGCACCGGCCTGATCCAGCGCATCTGGCGATCGATCGTCAGAGGTCCGCTCTATCCCCGGGACGATCGCGACCGCAAGTGGCTGGTCGTCAACAACCTGATCCTTCACCTGCGGCCGATACGCCTGCCACGCCGTTCCCTCAAGTTCACACACACCTGGGGCCTGGGTGGAATAGCCTTCGTGCTCATCCTCCTGCTCGCCGCCACGGGCGTCCTCATGATGTTCGTCTACGAGCCGTCGACCGAGGGGGCCTACGAGTCGATCGTGCTGCTCCAGGATCGCGTGCTGTTCGGAACCATGGTGCGCAACGTTCACCACTGGAGCGCCAACTTTCTCATCCTGATCGTCTTCCTTCATCTGTTGCGCGTCTATTTCACCGGCGGCTACCAGGGCGCGCGCCAGTTCAACTGGGTCATCGGTCTGGTTCTGCTCTTCGGCGTCGTCGCTTCCAACTTCACCGGCTACCTGCTGCCCTGGGACCAGCTCTCGTACTGGGCGGTCACGATCAGCACGGGCATGATCGCCTACGTGCCGTTCATCGGCGAGTGGCTGCGAGAGGTGGTCAGGGGCGGAGCCGAGATCGGCCAGGCCACGCTGATCAACTTCTACACGTTCCACACCACGGTCATACCGGTGGTGCTCATCCTGTTCCTCGCCTGGCATTTCTGGCGGGTGCGCAAAGCGCACGGCGTCGTGTATCCGAGGACGGTGGACGGTGAGGACGAGGAGAGCCCCGAGTACGTTCTGACGCTGCCGCACCTGCTGGTACGCGAGGTCGCCGTGGCACTGGCCCTGGTCGCGTTCGTCATGGTCTTCGCTCTCTTCTTCGACGCGCCACTCGGCGACGCGGCGAACCCGGGGATGAGCCCGAACCCCGCCAAGGCGCCCTGGTACTTCCTCGGCATCCAGGAGATGCTGCTCCACTTTCACCCGACCTTCGCTGTCGTGATCATTCCGACCGCCGGCCTCGTCGCCCTCGTGCTGCTCCCGTACCTGAAGTACACGGACGACTCGGCCGGCATCTGGTTCATGTCACGCCGCGGACGGCGGCTGGCGCTCCTCGCGACCGTCACCGCGTCCATCTTCACGCCGCTGTGGATCGTGATGGACGAGTACTGGCTGAATCTGACCGGCTGGCTGGCTGGGGTGCCGTCCGGCATCAGCAACGGGCTGCTGCCAACCGCGGTCATGGCCGGCGGCGTGGCGCTGTTCTATGCGATGCTCAAGAAGATCTTCTCGGCGACGAGGGGTGAAGCGATCCAGGCGACCTTCGTTCTTCTGACCGTCGGGTTCGTCATCCTGACGGTAACGGGAGTGTGGTTCCGCGGGGCCGGCATGGCCCTGGTGCTGCCGTAGACGCGACCGGACCTGAGCGATGCGCAAATCGAGAAAGAAGCGGTCGAAACGCCAGCAGCCGCAGCCGGCTCTGTCGACGGCGAAGCCTGAGGAGCCCCGGGAGGGGCAAGGCGCGGTCTCCGAGGACGCACCCGAAGCGACCGTGCCCACGGAAGAGACGATCCCCGAGGCGGCGCCCACGCGGCGGCGCTTCTTCCGTCAGGCGTGGTGGGCCCTGGGCGGCATCGCCCTGCTAGAGTACGTCTGGGTGGTCATCAGCTTCCTGCGTCCCCGGGGCGCGCCCGAAGGCGAGACCGGGATCGTCGTCGCCGGCCCGGTGGCCGGCTTCGAGCCCGGCACGGTGACGGCTTTCCGCCGCGGTAAGTTCTACCTGTCACGGCTCGAGGACGGCGGCTTCCTCGCGCTGTCCCGGGAATGCACCCACCTGGGCTGCACGGTGCCCTGGGACGACGAGCAGGGCCGGTTCGTCTGCCCGTGCCACGCGTCGGCGTACGACCAGCGAGGCGTCGTGCTGGACCCGCCGGCGCCGCGCCCCCTCGACCTGTTCCCGATCCGGATCGAGAACGGCGTGGTGAAGGTCGACACGGGCGACCCGCAGAAGCGGCTCACCTTCGACGAAGCTCAGGTCACCGAGCCCTAGCCGGGGAGAGGCCAGGCCAGTGCCTTCGCAGCGAGAGACAGATCCGCTCTTCCGATGGAAGCTCATCGGGTTCATCGCGCTGGCGCTGACCGCAGTGAGCGTTCCGCTGCACGCGATCAAGGAGAAGCGTTCCAGGGATCGACTCGTCCCGAGCGAGGAAACCGCCTGGACGTTCGTCGGGCGGGAAAGCTGCATCGACTGCCACGAGGAAGCCTCCGAGGCCTGGCGTGGCTCTCATCACGACCTGTCGACGACGGCCGCCAGCGACAGCACGGTGCTGGCGCGCTTCGGGGGCACGGAATTCCGCCGCGGCGACCTTTACGCCCGTTTCTTCACCCGAGACGGCGGTTACTTCGTATCGCGGCGCGACGGCGACGGTGAACCGACCGAGTATCGGATCGCCTATACCCTCGGCGCCGAGCCCCTCCAGACCTACCTGGTTCCGTTCCCCGATGGTCGGTTCCAGGTACTCGACATCGCCTGGGACACGGAGGCGAAGCGGTGGTTCTACCTGAACGGCGATGAAGACATCGATCCGGACGACCCCGGTCACTGGACCCGCGACGGCAGCACCTGGAACTCCGCGTGCGCCGAGTGCCACTCCACCGCGCTGACGAAGGGCTACGACTTCCCGACCCGGAGCTTCTCGACCACGTGGTCGGAGATCGACGTCAGCTGCGAGGCGTGTCACGGCCCGGGCTCGCGACATGCCGAATGGGCCGAGGTGCCGCCGATGGCCCGGCTATCCACCGACAATTACGAGCTGCTGATCAGGACTTCTGACATAGAGGCCGCGGACGAGGTCGAGCTGTGCGCGCCTTGCCATGCACGGCGCTTCGAGCTCGGCGACTACGACCATCGCAGAAACATCCCGCTGCATGATCTCGTGCCAGCGTTGCTGACAGATGGGCTGTACCATCCCGACGGCCAGATCCTCGACCAGGTATACGTCTATGGCTCGTACAAGCAGAGCAAGATGTATCAGGTGGGAGTCCGCTGCAGCAGCTGCCATGACGTTCACAGCCTGGAGCTCATAGAAGAGGGGAACGCCCTTTGCCTCCGTTGCCATCGGGCCAGCACTTACGACGACTACGACCACCACTTCCACAAGAAGGTGCACGAGGGTAAGCCCAGCGACGGCGCGCTCTGCGTGAGTTGCCACATGCCCGAATCGCCTTACATGGCCGTCGATTACCGGGCCGATCACGGCATGCTGATCCCACGGCCCGACCTGACCCTCGCCATCGGCGTACCCAACGCCTGCAGCGCCGCGGGCTGCCATGACGACAAGCCGGTGAGCTGGTCCGCCGATCATTTCATCCAGTGGTACGGCGAAGCCGCACGACCCCACTACGGCAGCGCCTTCGCGGCGGCTCGCGAGGGGCGGCCCGAAGCGGAAGCGGACCTCGCTCTCATCGCCGGGGACTCGCTCCAGCCCGCCGTGGTTCGTGCCACCGCCCTCGCGTTGCTCCGGCCGTATCGCGGGGATGCGGCTCGCTCCGCTTTCGAACAGGCCGTCGAGGCCGACGATCCTCTGGTTCGCTACACCGCCGCCAGCAACCTGCACGCACCGACGGCCCGGGAGCTGGCCCGTGCTCTGGCGCCCCTGCTCCTCGACCCGATCAGGGGCGTCCGGCTCGCCGCGGCGATTCGCATGGCCGAGACGCCAGCCGGTAGCCTGCAGCCGTATCAGCGCGAGGCGCTGGACGCCGCGCTTCGCGAGTTCGAGGCGGCGATGGAGTACGCTCTGCCCAACGCGATCGCCGCGTTCAACCTCGGGAACCTGGCCGCGACCCGTCGGGACAGCGCCGCGGCCGAGACCTACTACCGGGCGGCCATCGAGGCCGACGCTTCGTTCCAGCCGGCCAGGCTGAACCTCGCTCGGCTCCTCTTTTCGAGGGGCGACCACGACGAAGCCGAGGCTCTGTATCGAGAGGTCTTGCGGGCGGAGCCCACGAACCACGAAGCGGCGTACCGGCTCGGGCTGCTACTGGCCGAGCGCGGACCTCATGCCGAAGCGGCGACGCACCTGCGTCGCGCCGCGGAGGCACGGCCGGAGGCGGCCCGAATCCACTTCGATCTGGGGCGGATCGAGCTTTCGGCGGGGCGCGAGGCCGAGGCCGAGGCGGCGCTGCGAAAAGCGCTGGAGATCGAACCGGACAACCTGGACTACGGGTACGCGCTGGCCAGCCTTTACGTCAGCCGCGGCGATTACGGACGAGCCCTGGACATCGCCGATCGGCTGATCGCGGCCCACCCCGACGACGAAACCGGGTGGCAAGTGAAGATGTACATCGAGTCGCTTCTGCAGCACTCGAACTGAGGTCGAGTCTTCTCTCGACGGCTCCACGACTCACACCTCAATCCTCAGCGACCGCCGGGTCGGCGGGCCCGAACACGACGGCGAGCCGCCGCTTCAACTCATCCCGGACCTCGCGGAACGCATCCAGGATCGCCTCCTCACCGCCCGTCGCCGCGGCAGGATCCGGGAGCGGCCAATGGATGCGGTGAGCGTCACCCAGCCAGACCGGACATACCTCCTCGGCGCACAGAGTGATCACGGCGTCCACCGGCGGACCATCGGCCTGACGGATCGCGTCCACCCCCTTGGAGCGCTGGCCAGCAGCGCCGATTCCCAGCTCCTCCAGGGCACGGATCGCGAATGGATTGACCTGCGAGGGTGTCGACCCGGCGGACGAGATCTTGATGCCCGGCGGCGCCACGCTCCGAGCCAGCCCCTCCGCCATCTGGCTGCGGGCCGAGTTCGCCACGCAGAGAAACAGCACATGTCGCGGCGACGCCTCCCGGAGGCGCCGGGCTTCGCGCCGCCAGTCAGTCCGCTCCATCGGTTCCATCTTCCGCCAGGCTGAAGATCTCGGCGAGCTCGTAGGTCTCGACCCGCGGGCCGCCGGTCCGGGAGGCCGCCGCGATCATCGCGCGCGCGACGGTCGCGCCCGGGACCGGCCGGTATTTCCGCACCGGCGGCACGAACCGGGCCAGCGCCCCGAGGACGAGTCCGCCCAGCTTCTCGCCCACGCGCGTCTCCTCCCGCTCACCCGCGAGGACGGACGGCCTGAAGATGACGATCGACTCGAACGACAGCTCCTCGACCGCCTCCTCCAGCTCGCCCTTCATCCGCGAGTAGAAGATCCGCGAGTCCGGGTCAGCCCCTGCGGAGGAGACCAGCAGGTACTTGCCCACCCCGTTCCGCGCCGCCGCCCTCGCCACGTCGTATTGGTAGGTGAAGTCGACCCGGTACTGCGCCTCCTTGCTGCCGGCCCGCTTCAGCGTCGTACCTAGGGCCGAGAACAGCTCGTCGCCCTGGATGGCCCCGCGCCAGGTCTCGATCTCATCGAAATTCACCAGGTGCTCTTCCAGCTTCCCGTCGTCGATTCCGGTCGTGCGCCGGGTGAAGACCCGCACGAGCCCGTACCTCTCGCTATCCACCAGCTGCCGGTTCAGGTGGCCGCCCACCAGGCCAGTCGCGCCGATGACGATCGCGGTCTTCTGCATTGAAAGGCTACGGCTGACCCTGTTCTTCCAGAGCGTCGAGCCGGGCCTCCGCCCGCGTGACCAGCGGGCGAAGTTCGGGGTCGGCGTCGCTCCACAGCTCGACGACGCGTCGGTAGTCATCTTTCGCTCGCTCGACCTGCCCCAGCCGTTCGTAGATCGCGCCCCGCTTCAGGTGGGACGGGGCCAGGTAAAACAGATGGCGCACCGAACCGGCTGCGAAGCTACTGAACCAGGTGATGGCCTCCGGCTCACGACCGGCGTCGGCCAGCAGCTCGGCCCGGGTATAGCGTTCGAGCGCCTGAGAATAGAAAAGGGAGGAGACCGCTCGCTGATACCACGTCTGCAGGCTCGCCCCCTCCAGCGCCGCCAGCGCCTCGTCCGGCCTGCCTCGAGCCAGGGCCACCTGCGCTCGAATGCCCAGAACCAGATCACGGGCCAGCCCCGTGACGTTCTCGGGACCTTCGAGCTGACCCAGCTCCCGCGCGTGGCGGATCGCCGCATCGCTGTCTCCGAGCCGGGCGCTCAACAGCCCCAACAGATACAGCTGCAGATGACGATGCGCCCTGTCGTGCACGTTCACCCACGTGGTCCGCGTGGTCGCCAGAGGCTCGTCGCCAGCGTTCCAGTCGATGAGCTCGGCACGAATCGCCTCCAGCTCCCCGCGAGCCACCGGCAGGAAAGGGGTCGCCGACAGCAGGGCCCGGTATTCGAGCGCCGCGGCTGCATCGAGGGAAGCGGCGGCGTCGAGGTCCGCCCTGGCGTCCCGCCATCGACCGTGCGCCAGCAGGAGACAGGCGCGACCGGTGTGGCCCAGCGCCCGGACGTCGGCAGCGTAGGCGGGATCGGTGAGCAGGCCGAAGATCTGAATGCCCGCAGAGAAGTTCTGGGTATAAAGCGGGACGCTCCAGGCCATGACCATCAGCTGCTCGACCCGGGCGGCTTCCAATTCGGCCAGGATCTCCTGCTGGCTCTCCTCGTCGCCGATGGTGAAGGTCCTGAGCGCCCGCAGCTCGAGCGCACGATCGTACTCGGGGTTGAGCGCGAGGGCGTGGTCAACCAGCGAGTCGAGCTCGGCCCGGTCGCCCTGGAACGCGGCGATTCTGATCAGGTGGGTCAGAGCGTGGATCTCGCCGGGCTCGAACGAGAGGACGCGCTCGAACGGCTCGCGCGCCTCGCCGACGGAGCGGCCGCGGAAGGGGCCGTAATGGAAGAGCAGTTCGCCCAGCTGGATCCAGGCCTCCACGTCTTCCGGCCGCGTGCTCAGGATGCTCCGGTAAAGACGCTCGGCCTCCGCCGCGTCGCCGCGCCGATAGGCGAGGAACGCCTCGAACAGTTCGCGATCGTGATCGGAAAGCCGGCTGCTGTGCCGGTAGGCCCGCTCGGCGCTGCGCTCGACCAGGTCGCTGCGCACCAGCCAGTCGCCGGTGACGCCCAGCCGGTACCACGCCAGCGCGAACGTGCTGTCCAGTTCCGTCGCCCGCTCGAACGCCTCCGCCGCCGGCGCGAAATGGCCCGCCCGGTACTCCTGCTCCCCTTCCAGATAGGCCTTCAGCGCCGGCAGCGAGCTGGTCGTCACCGCGGCGACGCGTCGCAGACTGCCGGTGGGGCCCCGGCTCTGCCCGACCAGGAGCTCGGTGGCGACCCGATCGACGAGATCGAACAGCTGAGCCGCATCGCCCTCCGCCGACGCCTGGGCGACGGCGTCGCCGCCCGCGTCCGGGTCGTACAGGGAAGCGTCGAGCCGCAAGTGCCCCTGCACTTCCACGATGTTACCCAGCACATAGAGACCGGCGCCCAGACGTCGCGCGATCCTCTCGCCCTCCTGAGGGCCTGGCGAGGTCCTGACATCCCGCTCCACCATGCTCAGCACCGCGCGCGGGTCGGCGCTCCGCAATTCGCCTGCACCGTCCAGCTTCGTGCTCAACAGATCGACCATCCCCACGCCCAGATAATCGAAGCCGCCGCCGCCCCGGACCGAGAACGGAAGAACGGCGATCCGCCCGGAGGAGACCGGCGGCTGCGGTGGCATGAGGGAGCGACGAAGCAGCCAGCCGCCACCGAGCACGGCCACCAGCGCCGCGGCCGCGACGAGTACCCTGGGGTTCAGCGGGAGAGTCGAACGAATCCCATCCCGCGCCCGAAGCAGCGCGGCGCGGAACGAGGCCGCGTCCGCCCATCGCTGGCCCGGTGCGACGGCGAGCGCCCGACGGAGTGCCCGGGCGATGCGCTGAGGAATGCCCGACCAATCCGCTTCCTCCGGGGGCGTCAGGACCGACCAGCGGCGGCCCGTGAGCGCCTCGTAGAGCACGACGCCCACGGCGTAGATGTCCGTGGCGGTCGTGACCTCTTCGCCGGCCAACTGCTCCGGCGCCATGTGACCGGGGGTGCCCATCCGCTGGCCGGGCTCGGTGATCGTGCCCGACTCCCTGCCGTGGTGCTTGGCGATCCCGAAATCGCCGAGCAGCGCCTGCTCGCCGACCAGGAAGATGTTGCCGGGCTTTATGTCGCGGTGGACGATCCCGTGCTGGTGAACGGCTTCCAGCGCGGAGAGAAGATCGCTTCCCAGCTTCAGCGCCTCGTCCACGCCCAACGGGCCGCGGTCCAGTCGCGCCGCCAGCGTCTCCCCCTCCACGTAATCCATGATGTAATAAAAGGAGGGCCCGATCTCCCCCGCGTGGTAGACGGAGACGATGTTGGGATGTCTCAGGCGGGCGAGGATACGCGCTTCCTCGCGGAGGCGCGTTGCCGCGTTCCGGTCGGCCAGGTCCGGACGATGCACCTTCACCGCGACCCGTCGATCCAGCACCGTGTCGCGGGCCAGGTACACCGTTCCCATGCCGCCGCTCGCCAGCTCTCGCTCCACCTCGTACTGCCGCGGAAGCGTTTCGCGCAGCCGCTCCAGGGGAGATGTCATGAGAACCGAGACAACCGCCTGTCAGGGTCCGGCATCACCGATCGCAACGAGGGCCTCCGGCTGTGGGGCTCAGGTACCGCCGACTCCGACTCGAAAGATGGGGGGATCCGCGGTTCGTTGCCAGTTAGCCGGATGTTTTGTCGCCGCCGGCGCCGGATGAGGCTCGGCCCAACTCGGCCTTTCGGAGACGCGCGCTGTTGTGGACCACGTTGATCGAGCTGAACGCCATGGCCGCCTCGGCGATGGCCGGGTGCAGGAAGCCGAGGATCGCCACCGGGATCGCGATCACGTTGTAGAAGTAAGCCCAGAACAGGTTCTGGCGGATCTTCCGGAAGGTGGCCCGGGACAGGCGGATCGCCCGCACCACCGCCGACAGGTCGCCCTGCACCAGCGTCACGTCGGCGCTCTCGATGGCGATGTCGGTGCCGGTACCGATGGCGATCCCGACGTTCGCCTGCTTGAGGGCCGGCGCGTCGTTGATCCCGTCGCCAACCATGGCGACGTTGCGGCCTTCGTTCTGGAGTTTCTTGATGACCTCCACTTTGGCGTCCGGCAGGACTTCGGCCACGACCCGGTCGATGCCGACCTGGTCCGCGATCGCCCGCGCCGTACGCTCGTTGTCCCCCGTCAGCATCACCGTCTCCATTCCGAAGCCACGGAGCCGGGCGATGGCGTCGAGGGAGTCGTCTTTCAGCGTGTCGGCCACCGCGATCACGCCGGCCAGCCGTCCGTCGACCGCGATGAACATGGCGGTCTTCGCCTCTTGCTCCAGACGCGAGAGCTCTTCCATCAGCGCCTCGGTCGCGACCCCTTCGTCCGACATCAGGCGCTCGTTCCCGACCAGGATGTCCCGTCCATCGACGGCGGCGCAGACGCCGTGGCCGACCAGCGCCTCGAAGCGCTCCGCCTCGGAAACCGTCAGTCCACGCGCCCGCGCCTCGGCGACGATCGCTTCACCCAGCGGGTGCTCGGATCCGGACTCGGCGGCCGCGGCGACGCCGACCACGTCGGCCGCCCCGAAACCTTCGGCGGCGATGACGTCCGTCACGCCGGGCTCGCCCTTCGTGATCGTCCCCGTCTTGTCGAGAACGATGGTGTCCACCTCCTTCAGCGTCTGGATCGCCGCCCCGCTGCGGAACAGGACACCGTTCTCGGCGCCCAGCCCCGTGCCCACCATCAGCGCCGTGGGCGTGGCGAGCCCCAGGGCGCAGGGGCAGGCGATGACCAGCACCGCCACCGCCGCGAACACGGCCAGCGAGACCGTACCCAGCGCCGGGTCGACCCAGGGGAGGAAGCCCGCGGCCCACTCGGCCACCGAGCGCAAGGCGCCGGGGAAGACCAGCCAAGCGACGAACGTCGCCGCGGCGACCGCCAGGACCGTCGGCACGAAGATCGCCGTGACCCGGTCGGCGAACCCCTGGATCGGGACCTTCGTCCCCTGGGCCTCCTCCACCATGCGGATTACGTTCGCCAGGAAGGTGTCCTCGCCGACGCCGGTGGCCCGAACCCGCAGGGCCCCCTGCTTGTTGATCGTGGCGCCGATCACCCGGTCGCCTTCGCCCTTCTCCACCGGCAACGACTCGCCGGTGGCGATGGACTCGTCGACGGAGGAGCGGCCGCCCACCACGTCACCGTCGGTCGGGATCTTCTCGCCGGGGCGGACGATCATGACGTCGCCGACCTCGACCTCCTCGATCGGCACCTCGACCTCCGCGCCGTCCCTCAGCAGCCGGGCCGTCTTCGCCTCCAGCGACAGGAGCTTCTGGATGGCCGCCGATGTCCGGCCCCGGGCTTTCGTCTCCACGTAGCGTCCCGTGAGGTGGATGGCCATGATCATGCCGCCCACACCGGCGTAGTTGAGCAGTCGCGGCGCCCACCCCATATCATGGGCCAGCGCTACGAACCCCGTGGCGAACGCCACGGTCGAGCCCATGGCGATGAGCGTGTCCATCGTCGGCGCCCGATTGACGAGGCTCCGGAAGCCGCCCCGAACCGTCGGCCACCCCCAGAGGAAGAGGACCGGGGCAGCCAGCACGATCATCCCGAGGTCGTAGAGCCCCGCCGATGGCCACATCACCCCAAAGAACATGTGCGGGATCATCCATACGATGATCGGCACGGTCAGGGCCCAGGCGCCGATCATCTTGCGGCGCGCCTCGGCCACCTTTCGCTGGTCCTCCGCCAGCCGGTCCCGCTCCCGGGCCAGGCGCCGCCCGGCGCCCGCCCCATCGACCGAGGCCACGCCGTAGCCCGCCGCTTCCACTGCCTTCTTCAGATCGTCGACACGGACCGCCTCCGGAGCGTGGGTCACCGTCGCCCGCTCGGTCGAGATGTTGACCGCGGCGGACTCGACGCCCTCCAGCGAGGCCAGCGCCTTCTCCACCGCCGCCGCGCACGACGCGCAGTGCATGCCGCTCACCTCCAGCACCACCGTCTGAGGACGCGATTTCACCTCGTAGCCCGCGCGCTCCACCGCGGCGCGCAGCTGCGGCGACACGTCGCGATCGCCGCCGTGAACGATCGTCGCCTTCTCGTTGGCCAGGTTCACGCTGGCTTCCTCGACGCCCTCCACGCCCTTGAGCGCCTTCTCCACCGCCGCCGCGCACGACGCGCAGTGCATACCGCCGATTTCGAGAGTCTCGGTCTTCATCTTCGAACCCGTTCGCGTTCTGGCATCCTTCTCGCCTCTACCACCGAACAGAAAGGGCGCCGGCCCCGTCTTGCAACGGGGCCACCGCCCGAGTCTTTTTTTTGCTGGCTAATGTCCTGGTCGTTCGCTTCGCTCGTCGACTACCCGTTTCCCGGCGGCTGGTGCCGCCGCTGACGCATCCGCATGCCCGGACCGTCACCCTCACCCCGCATGCCGCGCCGCATCTCCAGCCCCCGGCGCAGGAACAGACGGGCGCCTTCCCGCCAGCTGTCGAGCTTCGCTCGCTGATCCGCGCTCAGCACCGACTGCGTCTGGCGTTCCACATCGAGCATGCTCCGCGCCATCTGCGTCCGGGTTCGACCCACCTCCTCGATCGCCTCCTCCATCGCGCCGTAGTCGTCGGCGATCCGCGCCTCGCGCAGCGCCTCGTGCCCCTTCTGCATCTGCTCTCGCAGGCCCGTCATCAGCGCGTGATGGCTCTCCTGGATCCCCTCGAGCCGCGTCACCTGCTCGTCGCTGAGCTCGAGTTCATCCTTCAGCCCGATCAGGAACCGGGGTCCCACGTGGCCGGGGCCCATCAGGCCGCCCATTCGCATCGCGGCACCGCTCTGCTGCATCGGTCCCATGCCCCGGCGCATCATGCCGCGGTGCATCATGCCCCGGTGCATCATGCCCCGCTGGGGCGCGGGCCGGCGAAGCTGCGCGCTGTCCTCCTGGGCTTCCTGACCCGTGGCCGGTACCGCCACGGCGATCAACAGCGCCGGAAGAGCCGCCGTCCCCAGAATTCGTCTAATCATGCATCTACGCTCCGTTCGGGTTTGACATCTCGGCTTCTGCCCTACAGACAGCTGGCGCCCACGAAGCGTTAACCGCGCCGAGCCGGTTCACCGGACGTAGCGGTGGAGCAGATCGACGATCTCACGGCGAACCTGGGCCGCCGCCTCGCCACCCTCCTGGATGGCACGAGTGGCACAGCGCTCCAGGTGGTTGGCCAGCAGCTCGCGTTCGGCCCCTCGCAACGCCGAATAGACCGCGGCGAATTGCTGCAGGATATCGGGACAGTACCGATCGTCCTCCACCATCCGCTGGATGCCCTCGACCTGGCCGCGGACTCGGGCTAAGCGCGTCAACAGGTCGTGGCGCGTGGACTCGGCGATGCCCATGGCATGGGCGTGGGGCATAGGCGCACCTCCTTGTGCTATACTGGGGTATAGTATATGGAACCCGCCACAACGATGCAAGGGCCCTGCCCATTTAGGGTAGTCGGTGGTGAGTGGTGGGTGGTGACTGGTGCCTCGGGATGCCAGTTGACGCGGTGTGTCGGCTCCCGGGTTCTGCCGGCCCGACGGGCAGGCGGTGGGCATCCGACCCAAGGACCCCGACGGGCCGAGTCAGGAGCCCACGACCCACGACCCACAACCCCTCACCGCCCCACCGCTCGCTCCCGCAGGTATCCGGCGATCGCGTCGGCCTGCCGATCCGTCAACGGCTCCAGGTCGGCCTGCACGATCAGCCCCCGCATCTTGGCCACGATGGCGTCCCAGCCCGCGGCCGTGCGGGCCCGTGGCGACGGCGCCGCGTGACAGATGGCGCAGCGCTCCAGGAACAGCTCGCGCCCCTCCCCTTCGGTCAGCTCGGCCGGGTCCGCTTCCAACATGGCGTTTCGCTGCAGGTAGACGAGCATCGTGTCGACCTGCGGGTCGCTGGGAACCTCTGCCGTGGTCAGCCCGGCCATCACGACCTCACCGACCATGCCGGTAATGAGCGGTCCGCCGAGGCGGTATTCCAGGGTCCGGGCCCGAAGCAACATGTTGCGCATCAGGTATTCCCACTCGTCCGCCGTGTGCATCTGGGGCGACGGAAGCCAGTGACACTGGATGCAGTAGACCTGGAGAAGCCCGGCTCCACGAGACCCGGGTTCCGGCAGATCGTCGGCGCTGTAATCGATGGGCGGCAGGCCGGGTCCGATGGAGGCGATCATGCGCCATCGCGTGCCCCGCTCCATGGCGGCGGCAGAGGTACCGCCAAGCTCGCTCAGGAAGCTGTCGATCGCCGCGACGTTGACGTCGGGTTCGGTCTCGGGCGGCTCGCAGCCAGCCGCGGCCATGACGACAAGCGCCAGGACGAGACCGACGCCCGTCCCCCGGAGTAGTCTGCGCATTCTACCTCCCCTCCATGATGTCGGAGCCGCCTGGTCGGAGCGGCTCACGCTTCCTGATGACGTTTCCTCAAGCTGGCGATGCCGGCCGAGGTGTAGTCGAGTATCGCGATGACCGAGGCCACCCCGACGACGACGACGAACAGGTCAACCTGGCCCGGTGTGAACAGCAACACGAACAGAGTTACGAGCTGCAGGAACGTAACCAGCTTTCCGCTGAATCGAGACCGGACCGACACCGCGACTCGGATCGTCTTCGCCACGATGAATCCGGACCCGACATAGAGGTCCCGGGAGATCAGGACCGCGAACTCCGGCCAGCTCAGATACGGTTCGCGCAGAAAGGCAGCCAGCGCGATGATAACAAAGAGCTTGTCGAACAGAGGGTCGATCACCGCGCCCGCCTCGCTCTGCACGCCCAGCTTGCGGGCCAGCCACCCGTCCATCGCGTCGGTCACGCCGCCGAAGAACAGGAGCAGTCCTCGCCACAGCACACCATCCACGGCGAGGAACGCGGCCGCGATGGGCAGACGCAGAGCCGATATCAGGTTCGGCAGCGTCATCAGTTTTACACCTGTACCGCCCGTATTCGTCTGCACGCGATCGTCCCTGTCCGTAATTCGCCATTACAATATCTCGCAAACCGTGACGCCGCGAGGCCCCGTCCGGCCGATCAGGCCCCGCCCCCGTCGTCCTCGGTGAGCCGCCGAATCACGTTGCGGAGAGGCGTCGGCTCGATGTGGAAAGCTTCCCGCCAGCGGGTCCCCTCCCCGGGGATCACGTTCTCGCTCAACAGCATCGTCAGCTCCTCGGAAGTGATCGGGGTGGGTAGCCGCCAGCTCGAGGCCAGGTCGACCAGTGGCCTGACCAGCGACAGCGGAACGCTGACCGTCCGACGCTTCAGGCCGAGCTCCTCGCAGACGATCTCGAGTACCCGGTTGTAGGTCAGCTTGTGGGGTCCGCCGAGGTCGAAGCTCTCGTCCGTCAGGTCCTCTCGCTCGGCCGCCTGCACGAACGCCTCCGCCACATCTTTCACGTCCAAGGGCTGAAGACGATACGCGCCATCTCCGATCACCGGGATCACCGGCGCGTAGCGCACGATTCGCAGCAGCAGCCCCGTAAACTCGCCGCCCTCACCTACGATCACCGACGGACGGAAGGTCACGTGAGGAAGCTCGGATCGCCGAACCAGCTCCTCCGCCTCGTACTTGGTCCTTTCGTATGTCGTGCCCTCGGGGTCGGCGCCCAGCGCGCTCATGTGGACGAACTTCCCCACACCCGACTTCATCGAGCCCTCGACCATCCTCCGGGTTCCCTGGATATGGATCCGTTCGAACGTGGTCTGGGGCGGCCGCTCTCTGATGATCCCCACCAGATGGACGACCGCCTCGCAGCCGTCCAGCGCGCCGTCGGGCAGATCGTCGGGTAGCGAGCCCTCCACCAGCTCGAAGCCCAGCTCCCGCAACACCGCCGCCGACCCCGCATCCCGAACCAGCGCCCGCACCGTGTGTCCTCTCTGCGCCAGGCGTCGCGCCACGTGCCCGCCGACGAAACCAGTCCCCCCCGTGAGAAAGACCCTGCGACGACCGCCCGGCGCCTCGTTCATCCCTTACTTCCCTCGCACCCGGGATCGCCCCTTCCGGAGCGGCTCCGGTCCGTCGACGATCCGCGGATGCCGCAGCGCGCGTCGCAACACGTGACGGGCGTTGGCGTAAGTGATGCGCTCCGCCGCCGCATCCGGGTCCAGCCAGGAGCAATCCTGTATCCCCTCCGCCGTCCGTGGCCTGGCTTCTGCCGTGGGGTCCGCCAGCAGCACGAAATAGTCGCAGAACTTGTGAACCAGCGCGCCCGCGGCGCGGAAGTACCAGTCCGTCGCCGCTACCTCACCCACGAGCTCCAGCCCCTCGAGTCCCGTCTCCTCCCGACACTCCCGGGTCGCCGCCTCCTCACGACTCTCCCCCTCCTCGACATGACCCTTCGGAAAGCCCCAGTTCCCATAGCTGTCCTGGATCAGCAAGACCTCGACCGCGCCGGACGCGGAGGGCCGAAACACTACGCCACCGGCGCTCAATTCGATTCTGGCCTCGGTTGGGACCTCCATCTGTGCCTCCCTGGCACGGTTAGCGCGTTCTCGTTCCCCGGGCCGCCGATCCGAATCGAAGGGATGCCGGCTGAGCCGCCCGAGGTTATCTTGACTCCACTCATCCGGCTGGCCGCCGCCGACACGAAGATCGAGGGGTTGATGCGTTCAGGTTCGAGCATGCTCGCGCAAGCTAAGGGCGACCGGACGCGCCGGGCAACGCCGTCACCAGAGGTCCGGGACTGATGCGAGGAGGCGTTCTCTGGTCGCAGCTCCGGATCGGTCTCGCCGTGACGATCGTCATCTCGGTGTCCCTGGTCCTCATCTTCTTCATCGACGAGTTCCGCCAGGTCGTCCAGGAGCGATACATGCTCCACTTCGACACCTATACGCACCAGACGCTCCGCCGCGGTGCCCATGTCTGGCTAGCTGGTCAACCGGTGGGACAGGTCAGCAGGATACAATTCGTTCTGCCGTCCGGAGGCGGGAGCGGGCGGCTGCGCGTCTTTCTCAGCATCCGGCGCAACGCCCAACCTCACATCACCGAAGGCGCCATAGCCCAGGTCACCACCGCCGGCCTGCTCGGCGAGGCCGTGGTGAACATCCTTCCATCCCGCGAGCCGACGCCGCCGCTGACCGCCGGGGCCGGGCTGCCGGCAGCCCCGGAGATCGATCCCAAGGAGGCCATCGAGCAGCTCAGCTCGGTCTACGACTCGCTGCCGGCGGTGATCAACTCGTGGCGCCGAGTCTTCGAGCTGGCCCGGCACGGCGACGGCAGCCTGGGCCTGTTGACGCAGCGACCGGACGAGCTGCGAGAGCTGCAGCTGAACCTGACCGAACTGGCGACCAGCTTCGACGCGGTAGGGAGCACCGCGGCCGGGCTGGCAAGCATGTTGGACGACCCGTCGATCCGCGTCGCCCTCCGCCGCATCGGGCCGCGAATCGACACGCTGATGGGCTACTGGCTGCGTCGCGAAGGCACCCTCGGCGGCTTCGCCGTCGACACGGCCCTCGCCCCACGCCTCGACCGCATCCGGGCTCGGTTCGACCGGGTGAACCGCCGGCTGGAAAGCGGTCGGGGGACGCTCGGACGACTGCTACATGACCGGGCTCTGGAGCAGGAGCTGCGTCGAACACGAGAGATGCTGCAGCAGTTGAGGACGGATTTGAGGAGCGGATTCACCGAGCGCTAGTCGGAATCCTTCATCGACCCCTGCGCCGGCGCCGCGCCTTGCCCAGATCGCCGGGCTTGGGCAACGAGCCGTCGATGATGAAGGTGATGTCGCTTTTCGCGTCGCCGGACCGGGACGTCACCACGACCTGGTCTACCTTGTTGCCCGTGTCGGCGATCGTCACCTCGAAATCGACCTTCCCATCCTCGGAAGTGACGCGCGTGCGCACCCTGTCACCGGGCTCCCGCTCGGCGCAGTTCGCCGGGTTGCGAAAGAGCGTCTTCGTGGACTGTCGATCGCTGCCGGCGAGTGTGCGTGAGACCTTGATCTGCCGCAGCCAATCCGGCTGGTAGCTGATCCGGTAGCGGGCACCATGCTGATCGGTTCCTTCGCCCTCGCGGTTGTGACGGGCCATTCGGGCTCGCTTCCTCCAGGTGCGGGCGGCAGCGTGCGTCTGTTTTTCGGAAGGGAAATCAATCTCGACCGACTGGCCGCGCGCGTCAAGTCGGCGGCGGCCACCATCAGTCAGGCGTTCAGATGCGGAACGGCATCGGCACGAAGCAGAGCACGAAGATCGCCGCCGCTGCCAGGCCCATGTAGATCCGTTCCCGGTTGAGGGTCTCCGCCGCATCGAAAAGCGGCGGATGCTGGATCCGGCCTCGGCCGACCAGGAAGACCAGCGCCGCCCATACCCACCATCCCGGCCACAGGAACCCCAGCGGGATCAGCGTCAGGAAGAAGGCCCAGGCCAGGACCCTCTGCCGGCGACCCAGCAGGGCGTAGAGGATGTGGCCCCCGTCCAGCTGCGAGATCGGCAACAGGTTGAGCGCCGTGACGAAGAGCCCCAGCCACCCGGCGAAAGCGACCGGATGCAGCTCGATCGTATGCCCCGCCGGCGGCATCCCCACCAGCAGCCGGGTCATCGCCACGACGATCGGCGACCCGCCCAACCAGAAACGCTCGCTGGCGAAGCGAACCAGGTAGAGGCTGGGCGGATCGAACGCCGTGCTCAGTACCCGACTGTGGAGCAGCCCCCACCAGAGCACAGGAAGCGATGCGAAGAAGCTCATCAGCGGGCCCGCGACGCCCACGTCCAGCAGATGTCTCCGGCTCAGAACGGGCGAGCGCAATCGAATGAAGGCGCCCAGCGTGCCGATCACCGAGATGTAGGGAGGAAACGGTATGAAATAGGGCGGCGTGACCGTAATGCGGTAACGTCGTGCGGCGAAATAGTGCCCCGCCTCGTGGAGCGCCAGGATCCCGATCAGCGCCAGCCCGAACGGCAACCCCACGACGAGCGCGCCCGGGTCGAGGCTGATGGGAACGGGCAGCCACCATCCATCGAACAGGTACAACGCCGTGAACTCCAGCGGGTAGCGGCCCGCCAACAGAGCTCCGGCCACGATCGTGCTGAACAGCGTCGCCGCGAACAGCAGCAGGTGCAGCCACCAGCGCTCGCGCCGGCGCTCCGGCTCGAACAGGAGCACCTCGTAGCCGAAGGCCCCCTTGCGCACCGCGTGCGACCCTTCCCAGCGGGCGAACAGCTCCCTCACCGGCGGCGAACCGGGTTCCAGGTGTGGCAGCAGGATGCCGGACACCACCCGGCCACGCCGCACCGGTTCGACACGGCACACGGCGAAGACCTGAGCGAAATCCGCCGGGACTTGACCGGACGGTTGCAGATTGCTACTATTTTGCGTCACCAACCAGCATTCCGCGTTCCTGCACCGCGAATACTATCCCAAAGAAACGCACCGAAAACAGATCGGAAAACAGGACGTAAACGCGAGGAGTTAAAGGAGTTACCTCTCATGCCCGCCATCCGCATCAGGCGGGCCGGGTACCGAGCCGGAGCCCCCGACCGGCGAGCTCCCAGCCGAAGAAAGCAACAATTCACCGTAAGAAAAGCAAATGAGCAACTCCCTAGACATTGCCGAGCTCAAGGCCAAGTCGGTCCAGGACCTGCACGAGATGGCCGAAGAGCTGAACATCCAGAACTACTCCTCACTCCGCAAGCAAGATCTGATCTTCCGCATCGAGCAGAACCTGCTCGATTCCGATGTGATCCTGCGCGCCGACGGCGTGCTCGAGATCCTGCCGGAAGGTTACGGCTTCCTGCGGAGTCAGGACTGGAACTACCTCTACGGACCCGACGACATCTACGTGTCACCCTCGCAGATCAAGCGGTTCGACCTGCGAACTGGCGATACCGTGCACGGTCAGGTCCGGCCACCGAAGGAGGGCGAGCGCTACCTGGCGCTCCTCAAGGTGGAGGGCATAAACGGCGAGGACCCGGAGAAATCGAAGCACCGGATCAGCTTCGACAACCTGCGGCCCCGCTATCCCGAAGCGCGCATCAGTTTGGAACGCGAGAACGGCGACATCGCCAACCGCGTCCTCGACCTGATCGCGCCCATCGGCAAGGGCCAGCGCGGCCTCATCACCTCGCCGCCCAAGGCCGGTAAGACGATCCTGCTCCAGAAGGTCGCCAACGCCATCACCGAGAACCACCCGGAGATCCACCTCATCGTGCTGCTCATCGACGAGCGGCCCGAAGAGGTGACCGACATGGAGGAGCACGTCGATGCCGAGGTGATCGCCTCCACCTTCGACGAGCCGGCCGACCGCCACACCCAGGTGGCCGAGATGGTGATCGAGAAGGCGAAGCGGCTGGTCGAGCACAAGCGCGACGTCGTGATCCTGCTCGACTCGATCACCCGACTCGCCCGCGCCTACAACGTGGTCGTCCCCCACTCGGGCAAGATCCTCTCCGGCGGTGTCGACGCCAACGCGCTCCACAAGCCGAAGCGCTTCTTCGGATCGGCCCGCAACCTCGAGGAGGGCGGCAGCCTCACGATCATCGCCACCGCGCTCATCGAGACCGGCTCCCGCATGGACGAGGTCATCTTCGAGGAGTTCAAGGGCACCGGCAACATGGAGATCGTCCTCGACCGGCACATCGCCGACAAGCGGATCTTCCCCGCCATCGACATCAACCGCTCGGGCACGCGGCGCGAGGAGCTGCTCCTCGACGAGAAGACCCTCAACCGCATCTACCTGCTCCGCAACTTCCTCGCCGACATGCCGCCCGCCGAATCGATCGAGTTCCTGATCCAGCGGATGAAGCGGACGGAGAACAACGAGGAGTTCCTGAACTCGATGCAAGAGGGGTAGGAGGCGGTAAGCGGTTGTGAGTTGGGAGTGGTGGGTATTCCTCTACTCACCACCCCTTACCCATCACTCCTCACCGTCTTCCAGCAGGTCCTCGTATTCCGGATTCACCACCAGCCGGACCTCGTCGGAGTCCAGCACCTCCCGGTCCCACGGGAACACCACCACCGAGTCGGTGGCGAGGGCGTGGAAGTCGGGCTCGTAGCGGCCTTCGCGGATCAGCGACGTGGCGGTCCGGATCTCCGCCGGACCCACGTCCCGGGCCGCCGCCAGCGCCAGGCGGAGCGTTTCCCCGCTGTCGCAGATCTCGTCCACCAGCAGGACCCGCCGGCCGGCGATCTGCGGCGGCGCCGCCGACAGGACCTCGGGCCGCTGCCGCACGCCATCGTCGTCGGGCCGCCGCGTGATCTTGATGGCGTAGAACTCGCATTGGAGCATCGCGGCCACCACCGCCCCCGGGATCACCCCGGCGGCGGCGATCCCCACCACGACCTCGGGGTCGTAGTCCCGGGCCACCCGGATCGCCAGCACGCGACACAGCTCGCCGAACAGCTCCCACGAGAGCTCGAGGACACCTTCTTCCTGGCCTGCCGGGAACGCCTGCTCCACAGAATCCTCCGAGTTAATGAATCTCAACAGTTAACCCTCGAGCGCGAAGAGTCAACGGTAAGGGTGAGAGGTAGTGGGTAATGGGTAGTGGGTGATGGGTAGTGGGTGGTCGGCGCTGGATGGTGGGTGGACCCTCCAACCTCCCCGAATCACCGAATCCCCGAATCCCCGAATCCGCTTCGACAATTCGGAGAGAACTGGACTTTCCCCAAATCGGAATCCCGATATCCGACTTCCCCACTTCCCACAACCAGCACCCGCCTGTTGAGCAACCTGATCCCGGCGATTACCTTTGCCTTGTCTTCGGTGTCTGATTCCAACCTGGACGGGACGGGACGTGTGGCCAGGGTCGACAATCCGCGCCGCGAGCGCATCGTAAACCGTTTCCTGGAAGAGGAGCTGCGCGAATCGTTCATCGACTACTCGATGAGCGTGATCGTGCAGCGCGCCCTGCCCGACGCGCGCGACGGGCTGAAGCCGGTCCAGCGGCGGATCCTGTACGCGATGCAGGGGCTGGGCCTCACTCCGGGCCGACCGTACAAGAAGAGCGCCACCGTGGTGGGCGATGTGCTGGGCAAGTACCACCCCCACGGCGACACCACCGTGTACGAGACGCTGGTCCGCATGGCGCAGCCGTTCTCGATGCGCTACCCGCTGGTCGACGGCCAGGGGAACTTCGGCTCGGTGGACGGCGATCCCGCCGCGGCGTATCGCTACACCGAGGCCCGGCTGGCGCCCATCGCCGGCGACATGCTCCGCGACCTGGACAAGGACACCGTCGACTTCCAGTCCAACTTCGACGATCGGCTCCAAGAGCCCGCGGTGCTGCCCGCCGGATTCCCGCAGCTGCTGGTCTGCGGCACCGACGGGATCGCCGTCGGCATGGCCACCAAGGTGCCGCCCCACAACCTGCGCGAGATCGCCGCCGCCGCCGACCAGATCCTCGGCCGGCCCAACACGTCGATGAACAAGCTAATGGAGCTGGTCCCCGGGCCCGACTTCCCCACCGGCGGCTACATCTGGGGACGCGAGGGGATCGAGGAGGCCTACCGCACCGGCCGCGGCCGCATCGTCATGCGGGCCCGCTCCCACGTCGAGCAGGGCGCCTACGGCAAGCCGTCGCTGGTGATCACCGAGCTACCCTACCAGGTGAGCAAGCAGCGGGTGATCGAGAGCATCGCCGACCTGGTCCGCAAGGGAACCATCCAGGGGGTCACCGACCTGCGGGATGAGAGCGACCGCGACGGCGTCCGCATCGTGCTCGAGCTGAAGCGCGACGCGCAGCCGCGCAAGCTGCTGGACAAGCTGTTCCGGAAGACCCAGCTCCAGTACACCTTCGGTGTCATCGCACTCGCACTGGTCGACGGCGTGCCGCGTCAGCTGAACCTGAAGGAGGCCCTCGAGGTCTGGATCGACCATCGCCTCGAGGTGATCGTCCGCCGCTCGCGCCACAACCTGAAGAAGGCGGAGGACCGCGCCCATATCGTCGAGGGTTTGCTGGTCGCTCTCGACGCCATCGACGAGGTGGTCCAGATCATCAAATCGAGCCGCACCCCCGAGACCGCGGCCAAGAACCTGCGCTCCAGCCTCAAGATCAGCGCCGCCCAGGCCGAGGCCATCCTGGCCATGCGCCTCAGCCAGCTCACCAACCTGGAGAGCCGCAAGCTGAAGGAAGAGCTGGACCAGCTAAGCAAACGGATCAAGACGCTGAAGGCGCTGCTCGAGGACGAGAAGCGCCGCCGCGACCTGGTCCGCCGCGAGCTCGACACGATCGCCGAGCGTTACGGCGACGCACGCCGTACCGAGATCCTCGACGACGATGGCCGCTTCCCGCTCCCCGCCGGCGAGGCCGAGCAGGAGATGCACGTCTTCCTGACCCGCGCCGGCTACATCAAGGCGCTGCCGGCCCGGACCGCCGGCGACGACGGCGGCCGCGCCGCCGCCGAGAGCCTGGAGGAGGGGCGCGACGACTTCGTCACCCGGCTCTGGCTCTGCAAGTCCGAGGAGCAGCTGCTCGCCTTCACCGACGCGGGCAACGTCCACGCGGTCAAGATCGCCGACCTGCCCCAGGGCACCCGGTCCTCCCGCGGCCGGCTGCTGGCCGAGATCCTCGAGCTGGAGGACGAGTCGATCGTCGCCGTCCACACGGTGCGCGACTTCGACGAGAAGCGCTACGCCCTGTTCGCCAGCCGCGGCGGCCAGGTCAAGCGTACCGCGCTCTCGGAGTACGGCAACGTCCGGAGCGGCGGCATCATCGCCGCCGGCCTCGAGAAGGGCGACGAGATCCTCGATGTCCAGATCACCCACGGCAGCGAGCAGGTCGTCCTGGCCACTCGAAAAGGCCAGCTGATCCGGTTCGAGGAGTCTGAGATCCGGGCGATGGGCCGGTCGGCCTCCGGCGTGAAGGGCGTGGGCCTGGCCAAGGGCGACGCCCTGGCCGCCTGCGTCGTCCCCCGCAAGGGAACCACGATGCTGGGCGCCACCGTCGAGGGCTGGGCCCGGCTGCTGGGCGAAGACGAGCCCAGGCCCCAGTCACGCGGCGGCAAGGGCGTCCAGTTCCTGCCCTCCCGCATCGAGTCGGGCAACGTTATCGGGCTGCTCGACCTGCTCCCCGGCGAAACGGTCGTGGCGATCACCGCCTCGGGCGAGGTCGTCCCGATCGACTACCAGGGCGCCAACGGCGGCCGGCCCGGCAAACCGGTCCAGCTGCCGCTCCGCGGCCGCAAGCTGGCGGCGATCGCCCGGGCGCCGATCTGGCGGGCGGCGTCAGCGAGCAGCGCGGCGCAGATGAGCCTGCAGCTCTGAGTTCCCGCTGCTGATGAACTATCGCAACCTCGGCAACTCCGGCCTGAAGATCAGCACCGTCTCCCTGGGCAGCTGGCTCACCTTCGGCCACAGGACCGACCAGAAGACCGCGATCCGCTGCGTCCGCCGCGCCATCGAGCTGGGGATCAACTTCTTCGACACGGCCAACGTCTACGCCGGCGGCCGGGCCGAGTCGGTCCTCGGCAAGGCCCTGGCTCCTCTGTCGCGTCACGAGTACGCGCTCGCCACCAAGGCCTACTTCCGCGTCGGACCCGGCCCCAACGACGCCGGCCTGTCCCGCAAGCACATCTTCGAGCAGGTGCATATGAGCCTCGAGCGCCTGCGCACCGACTATGTCGACCTCTTCCAGTGCCACCGCTACGACGACGACACGCCGCTGGACGAGACGCTCCGCGCCATCGACGACCTGATCACCCAGGGGAAGGTGCTGTACGGCGGCGTCAGCGTGTGGTCGGCGGGGCAGATCGAGGACGCGGTGCGGTTGGGCCGCCAGCTGGGTCTCAGACGCCTGGTCTCGAACCAGCCGCAGTATCATATCCTGCGCCGCGACATCGAGGAGAACGGGGTGCTGGAGGTCTGCCGGCGCGAGGGGCTGGGCCTGCTCGCCTACTCGCCGCTGGCCCGCGGCGTGCTGACCGGGAAATACACGTCGATCGAGGACGTGCCCGACGATTCCCGGGCCGCCGACGAGCGCGGCCGCGATTTCATGGGCCCCTGGTTCTCCGCCGAGGGGCTGGCGAAAGTCGCCAAGCTGAAGCGGATCGCCGAGGAGGCTGGGCTACACCTGCCGGCGATGGCGATCGCCTGGTGCCTGCGGCGCCCGGAGGTCTCGTCGGCGATCGTCGGCGCCACCAAGGTCGAGCACGTGGAGGCGAACGCCGCCGCCGCCGAGCTGCGGCTCAGCGACGACGTGATCGCGGTGATCGATCAGATCGCGCCGATGTGAGCTCGCTCCGGTCTTCCGTCCCGCAGCAGATGGGTTCTCGAGGAGGTTCTAAGAACCGCGACACACCGGACCCCAGTCGGGCTGGGACGTCGCGAAGAAGTGCGTCAGCCGGACGGGATGGCTGCCATCGGTCCGCATGACGTAGATCTCACCCAGCGTGTTCTTGAAGGCGAACCGCTCGCCCTGTTCATCGGTCCGGACCTCGGTGATCCGACTATCCCGGTTCCACCTCATCGCCACCCACCCGCCGTCGGGTGAGAACGCGGGACCGCCGGCGCTCGCGGGCGCGCCCCACGGGTGCTGCTGGGTGACGACGATCCGCGAGGGGTGCGTCAGCAGGCGCGGCACCGCGTCGGGACCCAGGATGTGTACCATGTAAGCTTCTCCCCCAGCCTCTACCGGGCCGGCAAAGGCGATCAGCCTCCCGTCAGGCGATACAGCAGGAAACGCCTCGTCGGCGGACGGCCGGCTGAAGAACGGTCGCGCAGCACCAATCTCTAGATCGAGCTCGTAGAGGTCAGTGTGGGAAACTCCGGTCTCTACCGAGTCCAGTATTGCGTGTTCGAGCAACACGCTCTTCGAATTCGGGAAGAAGTCGAACCTGATCGCTTTGCGCTCTCCGAGGCTCGAATGGAGCCGGAGATCCGAGCCGTCGGGCTGAATCGAGAAGAACTCGAAGCCCGTCTGCGCGGCCGCGGAGAACACGATCCGCTCACCGTTCGGCGCCCACACCGGCGGCCCGGGCCTGCTGCGATCGAAGATCACGGGGCCGTAACCCGTCTGCACATCGATCCGGCGCAGCCAGGACGTTTCCTGGACTACCAGACGGCACCCGTCCGGCGAGAAACTCGGGTTGCTCGCGTGCCCGTAGAGCGGCCCCCGCAGCTCGCGTCCATCGGCCGAGATGATCCACAAAGGCAAGCCCGAGCCCCCTTCTTCTCGCTGCTCGCGCAACCCCACGAAGGCGATCTGGCCCTCCGGGGGCTCCACCACCGCGATCGTCAGCGTGTCGGCCGCCCCGTCCAGCTCCAGCCGGATCGTCGCCTCCCCCAGCCCCGCTGCCTTCACCACACCCCCGGCCTCCACGCTCACCAC
>JABAHS010017704.1_pt1 | contig 68682 bp, 68 predicted proteins | sample 7062111 | NCBI WGS metagenome assembly JABAHS01 (sample SAMN14534600, study PRJNA622989) | marine sediment metagenome | biome: marine biome [ENVO:00000428]; feature: marine pelagic biome [ENVO:01000023]; material: deep marine sediment [ENVO:00002113]; isolation source: pool of 4 deep marine... | reverse complement strand
CTCGATCACCAGCCCAGGCATGTCCGCGAACCTCGATGGGCCGACCCACCGCTGCGCTGCTACCGCTACGCGGGTGTGAGATCAGCGATTTCACCGGCATCGATTGGATGATGCACATGTCTTCGTCGGCCACCCGCTCGCCAGGCGCGACGGGCCGACAGGGAACTCGATACGAGTTGCCAAGCATCTTCGCACCATCGTGGACGCGGTCGCGCACGAGTATCTCTTTGACCCACTTACCGGACACGGACCCCGGCCATCCCCCGCAGATCATGCGCAGCGGCGCCCCATGCAGGCGCGGGATGGGGTCGCCGTTCATTCGAAGCGCCAGCAGAGATTCCGCTTCCAACGCTTTGCTCAATGGAACACCGCGGGATATCACGTCTTTGGAAACATCGCCCGACAGGTGGGTGTCGGCGCTCCGATAGGCAACGTAGGTCGCATCGCGGCGCACGCCCACCCGCTCGAGCACGTCCTTCAACCGCACGCCCGTCCACTCCGGGCAACCGATCGCCCCCGTCGTCCATTGATTGCCTGGAACGCGGGGTCGAAATTCGGACCTGCCATTGCCGCCACATTCAAGTTGCAGACGGTAGGTGTGTTGTCTGAAATCCCGCTCCAGTTCCTCCAGGGAAAAGCTCCGGGGCGCAAGGCATGCTTCTCCGGCAACGGAAAGCCGCCAGGAACCGGGATCTGCGGCGGCCGGCGGGACCCCGTTGTTGCGCACGAACAGACGCTCGGCCGGCGTAACCTCGTCGTCCAGCAGGTGCGCGGGCGTCTCCGCATTGAGGGGCCGGTCGTTGAGAACTCGCAGACCGGGCTTTTGAGCGATGACGGTGCCGGGCACCGACTCCGCCAATGCCACCGGAATCAGGCCCGCCGGCAGGAAGCGCCCGTACGGAATCGCAGCTGACAACGCCCTCTCCAGACCAGCAACTACACCACCGGCAAGGAACCGGCGTCTGGACCAGATCAGCCGGCCGCGCTCCGGTTCCTCGTGCAGCTCGAGCAGCCCCCGCTCCACGGCGTCTCAACTCCCGCCCAGGCTAAATCGGCGGCCGCTCAACCGGCCCGCTGCAGCAGGGTTCCCGTACCCAATCCGCCGCCGCAGCACATGCTCACCAGGGCGTATTCGCCACCCGATCGCTTGAGCTCGTGCACGGCCTTGGTAATAAGAAAACAGCCGGTTGCACCAAGCGGGTGGCCGAGCGCGATGGCGCCCCCATTGGGGTTGACCCGGGCCATATCGGCACCGACCGTCTTGGCCCATGACAGCACGACCGAAGCGAACGCCTCATTGACTTCGAACACGTCGATGTCGTTGATGGCAAGGCCCGATCTCTCTAGCAGACGCTCCGTGGCAGGAATCGGTCCTTCCAGCATCAGCACGGGGTCACAGCCCACGAGAGCCGTCTCAACCACGCGAGCCAGCGGTTCGAGACCGAGCTCCGCCGCCTTCTCGGCGCTCATGATGAGCACCGCTGCCCCGCCGTCGGCAATCTGTGAGGACGTGCCGGCCGTGTGCACGCCATCCTCCCGGGCAACGGGTTGCAGGGCAGCCAAGGCTTCCAGGCTCGTATCCCGAGGAATCTCGTCGGTATCGAAGACGACGGCATCGTCGGTACGCGCGCCTTCCTCATCAAACACGGGCACCTCTAGGGGGATGATCTGCGATTCGAATCGCCCCTGCTCCTGCGCACGCGCTGCGCGAAGCTGGGATTCCAGCCCGAAGGCGTCGGTGTCGTCTCGAGTAATCTGATACTTCTCGGCCATGCGTTCCGCGCCTTCGAACTGACTCGTGAACTCATAGCTCGTGAAATAGCTCCGGGCCACCGGCTTGCCAAGTCGTGAGTCGAGCCCCACGGAGTCTGACCCGATGGGTAGCCTCGTCATGTTCTCTACCCCGCAGGCAATGACGACATCGGCCATTCCAGCCGCCACGATGCCGGTTGCCAGCGTCGCAGCCTCCTGGGACGAGCCGCATTGGGAATCGATGGTAATGCACGGCGTGCCTTCGGCGCCGCCATGGGCAAGCCACGCGGTGCGGGTCACGTTCATTCCCTGAGCGCCCAGCTTGTTGATGCAGCCGCCGATGACCTGGTCAACCTGACCCGACACGAGACCGTTGCGTTCCACGAGCTTCATCAAGACCTGACCGAGGACATCAGTCGGGTGCACGTATCCCAATGTGCCCTTCTTGCGTCCGACGGCCGATCTCGCCGCATCGACTATTACCACTTCTCTCATGGCCTGTTTTCCTTCAATTACCCAGTTGTCGTCTGTTCTCTGCTGGCTGACCCATGTCCGCGGCCTCGCGGTCATCGGCTCTTTCCGAGGATGACCGGGCCATGACGCTAAACCAGCTCCAGCGCCGGCTTTGAGACGAGCGCATCGCATCCGGTACCGTCAAGAACGTCCTTCACGTATTCACGATCTTCCTCATCCAGTCGGGCGAAAGCCTGGCGGATCCACTGCAGGCACTTCGCCTGGTACGGGAACGGCCTTTGCTCCCAGGGTCTGCCATCGACTTCTGCCAGCACCGTCTCGCTGCCCGAATCGACCGCCCTCGCGTTCGCTAGCATGACCGGGACGTAGACCCGGCCCGCCTCGGCCAGAAGATTGTGCAGGGTATCCGGAAGTGCTTCGCGTTGGAACCAATCTCCGGGCTCAGGCTCCAGGCCAGACAGATCCTCGACCGCTCCGACCCAGGCGCATACGCTTGGCGCGGTGGCGTGAGCGATCGCCATGGGAGTCGGGTCGAACTGCGTGAGCGCCGTGAGCTGGCCGAATATGGCAAAGTCCGCGGCTGCCGGTCGGCGACCGAGCACAAAGGGTCCATGCAAAAGGTGCGCTGCGAACAGCAATAGAAAACGCCGGTAGCTCTCCTCGATGACGGGGGCCGTCGTCGGGTTGCTTCCAACAACGTACAGGCGGCCGATCTGACGCTCGCGGAACGTTCGGGAAAGCGGTTCGATCTTTGCGTCGTTCGCCGTGAGATTGCGCCAGCGCGGCAGTAGTTCCCCCGCCTTGCTGATGTCTGCCGCGTAGGACCAGCGATAATGAAACATCGCCTTGGTCAACCATTCGTCGGCGTAGTCTTCGATCAGGTAGTTCAAGAACTCGAGAGCCGGGTCGTCTGGAGTCACTGACCTGCCGAGTGACATTGCTTCGAGCATTCGAATGATCGGAGTCGAATCCACCACGGCCTCGAACTCACCGGCGGAATCGCGGAAATAGAATGTCGGCAACAGACGGACATGGGCTGGCGGCATGGAATCAGCCTCGGGCGACCCGGCCATCAGAAATCGATATCTGATCCGACGATATCGGAGCAATGCCAGCATCTTCCGTGTGTAGGGAGATCCGGGTGCCCCGGTTAGGGGGATGGCATCCCCGTCGGTCATCGCTCGCAACCCCCCTCGATCTGTGCCCAGGGCGCAAAGCTTAGCTACTGGCGATCGGGAAAGCGACGCTGGGCCACCCGGGCTGACCTACGCTAGTCCTGCAAGCGCGCATAGCAACGCCTCCCCGATTGGTCGCCGAGCCGGCGGATACGAGCGAAAGCCGATCCGTCCCTGAGGACCTCTCGTTAACTTGTTGATTCCACGTGGGCAAACTGTTAAATTGCCCGACGATTTCGCCCTGCCGGGTCAACGAGGACGTTGCAGGAACTGGGGGAAGCGAAATTCGAATACGCAGATCCTGGAAAACAACAACAATCCAGGACTATTTAGGCCGCCTCCGGGCGGCTTTGTTTTTGCAGATTAGCTGATACCGACAACCCGTCGGTAGGGCGTCGCTTCAGACGCCACCCAAAAAAGAAAACCCCGCCGAAGCGGGGTTCCCTGATCGTCGCCTGACCGAAGCCTGGCGACCCGGTGAGATTGATGTTCGTGCCTTACGGCCGGTTCCCAACTCTCAACCGAAGACCGCTTCCTTCTCCTGCCGCCAATGGCGGCGTTCGACTTCCACGGCCAAGACTCTAAAGTCGTTGTTTAACGACGCCTTGCTACGTCGCTCCGGTCCGTTGCGATCACTCCGGATCGGAGGGCGGAACAACTCCCTCAGCTACTCTCGCCTCACAAGCTCGCTCTCCCTAAGGGGCGCGCCCATCTGCGTGAGCCTGCCTTCACACGAGCAAGCCATCGGCCAACGGCTATCTCATGCCCGGGACTCTCCCTTGAGCCGCCGGCGCCTCCGGCGACCCCGACCCTGGCGGGGGTCTTCAGATCTTGCGTCTCACCACCTCCTTTTCAGGAGACCTTGAACCGCAGACCGTGCATTTAGTGTTGCTCAACAGCTGGGCGCTGACCAGTGAAACCTCCGCAAGAATCTGTGGATATGCTGTGGATCAGACGGTCGAATTCGTGTGGAAAATTGCGTACGAGTTCCCCGGCAGTCGAGCTGATTCCACCAACCTTCTGAAAGCTCGCCCTTTTCCACTCATGCATCCCGTTCAACTTCATTCCGCTCGGGGTTAGCCGACACGCTTCAAGCACCGGGTGCTACGCAATCTCCCTCGGCTCTAAGGTTTGGCCTTCACTCGAAGCGCACGCGCACGACGAGCACGTCACATTCCAGGCCGTGGAGCACGGCGTTGGCCGTCGAGCCGAGCAGGAGCCCTAGGCCGTGTCTGCCATGAGTTCCCATGATGATGAGATCGGCGGCGTACTCCTTGGCCGCCTCACGAATCTCGTGGGCGGGCGCACCGAGCAGCACGTGCACGTCTGCATCGGACACCCCGTAGCGGCTGCCCAGATCCTTCAGTTGCGCTTCCGCACGCTGCAGTGCTTCTTCTTCGAACGAGACCGCGCCGCTGGCGATCGGGGCCATGTCGAGGCCGCCATAAACCTGGGTCAGCGGCTTGACCACGCTCAGGAGCGATAGCTTGGCGCCGTTGTTTTGTGCAGTTTCCCGTGCCTTGTCGAGCACCTGCGTCGACTCTTCAGACAGATCCACCGCCACCAGCACGTGTTTGTAAGGCATCGGCCCACCTCCAGTCATCGCTTCCCAGTGAGATTAGCCCAGCGCCGAACAGAGAGCCATCCTTGCCGATGCCGGCACTTCGGGAATCCGCTATTCGGAAACTGCGTAAGGACGACCGCGGATCAAAAACGGTATGATACCCATAGTTATGTTCAAGCCGACTGATTTCGGAACACATAGTGAACATAGAAGAGGCCAGATCGAGGCTGAAGGAGCGCCGGGCGGAACTCACGGACCGGCAGGAACGGGTTGCTCGTCACACGAGACACCGGGACGAGCCGCTTTCCCAGGACTTTGCCGAGCAAGCCGTGGAGTTGGAAAACGGAGAAACCCTCGTGGCCCTCGACAAGGAGATCAGCCAGGAGCTCGTCCAGATCGATCACGCCCTCAAGCGAATCGAAGCCGACAGCTATTTCGCCTGTGAAGAATGCGGTGAGCCGATTGGCGAGCAACGATTGCAAGCTCTGCCGTATGCCAGCCGCTGCATCGACTGCGCGAGCGAGCGCTGAACCCATTCAGGCAGCCCGATGAAGGAACCGCAGCTCAAAACGGCCATGACGCCCTTCCCCTACGCCGTGGAGCTCTCCGCCCCCATCGCTCAAGCCCGCAAGCTCATGCTGGAGCACCACGTCCACCACCTGCCCGTCACGGAAAATCACGAGCTGAAAGGCATCGTCACCGACCGGGACATCAAGCTGCTGCTCGGCCCAGAGCTCGGCTCCCCTGACCCCAAGGAGCTGACCGTCGAGGACGCCTACATCGACGACTGCTACGTAGTTGATATGGCAACCCCACTGAGGCAGGTGCTGACCACCATGGCCGCGCGGCACATTGGAGCCGCCGTCATCACCAACCATGGGCGCCTCGCCGGCATCTTCACCGCCACCGACGCCTGCCGTGTATTCGCGGAACTCCTCAACTCACAGTTCGGGCCCGCGGGCGATCCCCCGGACGCGGCCTGAACGGCTTAAGCAGTCGCCGTTCGCACAGCTGCGGCAATTTCTTCGAGATCCAACTCAGCTTCCGTATCCACCGTGACCGCTCGCTCGACCGACGCAGGCGGCTCGAGTCTTTGCAGCTGAGCCTCGAGAACCGCAACTCCGGCCTCGGAAACGTCCGTGCCCTCCCGCTCACGGGTATCGACCCTGGTCCTCATGGTCGACTCGGACGCCCGGCAGTGAAGGACGACGCACGCCACTCCCACGGCCGCCGCGGCGTCACGAAAAGCGCTCCTCGTCGTTCGTTCCAGGAACGTCGCGTCGACGATGACCGTTTCACCGGCCGCGGCGAGGAGCAGCGCAAGGGTCTGCATTTCCGCATACACCGATTCGCTCCGTGATCGGGTGTAAAGCCCGGCGTCCGGAGATGATCGAGAGCGGTCGAGCGGGTCCAGCCCAGCGGCCGCCTTGCGGACCACGTCGGACCGGATGCGCACGGCAGGCAATCGCGGCACGAGGCGCTCCGCCAAGTACGACTTTCCCGAGCCGGAGAGACCGCACATCAATATGATCTGGCCCCGGGGTCGGTGAAGTCGCGCCCAGGCCCATTCCAGGTGCCCGTCGAGACGTTCCCGGGCGCCTGCCACGCTGGCGCTGCCCAGCGAATCTTCAATCTCGAGCGCGGCAACCTTGGCCCTGACGACAGATCGATAGGTCTGATAGAAGGGCGACAGCGTGGCCCCAAGATAATCTCCCGAGCCGGTCAGGTAGCCGTCGTGAAACGCGTAGGCCAGGTCCACGCGATCTCTCACGGCACAGTCCATGATGAGGAACGCAGCGTCGCTCGCGGTGTCGATCCAGCGCAGATCGGGATTGAACTCCAGACAGTCGAACGCCCTCACCCGCCCGTCAATCATGACGAGATTACGCAAATGCAGATCCCCATGGCATTCCCGAACATAACCCTCGGACAGACGTCGGGAGAAAGTGGAACGCTGAGCGTGGAAAGCATCCGTGGAAGCGGCTTCCAGGGCCCGAAGCATGTCCGCACGATCCCGCGCGGCCTCGGTTGCCTTGAGCGTGGCGAAGTTATCTAGCACGGGCCCCAGAATGCGCCTTTCGAGCTCCCCGGAGGAGGCTTCCAGCCTCGGTAGTGCCGCATGCAGCCCTGCCAGCTCCAAGCCAAAGCGACTCAGCGTCTCCGGCTCGAGCCCACCTTCTGCCAACAGTCGATCCAATGCGCTGCTCTCGGGAAACTGTCGCATCTTCACCGCGTGATCAACGACGTCGCCGTCCCCGCCGATGCGGATCCCGCCCTCAGCCGTCCGCACGATCTTGACCACGTCCACATAGAGCTCGGGTGAGAAGGCGCGGTTGCAGCGCAGCTCTTCCTGGCAATAGTGCTCCCGGAGATCTGCGGTGCTGAAATCCACGAAATTGAAATGAACCGGTTTCTTGACTTTGTAAGCGTAATCTCCAGTGAGGAAAACCCAGGATATGTGAGTTTCTACCAGGCGAACGGTCACACAGGGGTGCGGGTAAGCCTTAGGACGCAGGAGCTGCTCGATGAAGTCGGGTCGCGCCATTCTCAGCGTCTCACCAACAAAAGGCCAAGGCTCGCGCATGCGGCCGGGTCTCACTACGGGAACTACGGATAGGCACATGCCGGCCTAAAACCGTTAGCATTGCAGCGACTAAGCCACGCCGGGACATCTCCTTGACGCCAGCCACCACCTTCATGGCAACGTTGATCGGCTTGTTTTCATTCTGCCCGCTCATCACGCCGATAGTAGCCCACGCCAATTCGGCAGAACAGGAGAAGACAGGCAAACCGCTCTACGACCAGCAGTGCGCCCGCTGCCACCAGCGCGACGGTGCCGGGGTGGACGGGCTCTATCCTAGCTTGCGAAACGCACCTTCCCTTTGGCTCGACCGCAAGACGGCGATCCGAGGAGTGCTCGCCGGACGCGCCGACGATACCGTGGTCAACTCGCCCCTCATGCCAACCCACGGCTATCTCGGCAACGAGACCATCGCCAGCACCCTGACGTTCCTGTTGCAGCAGTGGGGCCCCGGGGGCGAACCTTACACCGCCGAGGAGATCGCCGCGGTACGACTCGAGCTTCTGGCAAGCCAACCCGCGCCCCACCCAGGACTGCCGGACGTAAGCCCGCTGGCAGACATGGACGCGGTGCAATACGTGACCTCCAGCGGTCCCGCAATGTCCGTGAGCGAGTTCAATCGAGCCCGAACGCTTTATTACGGGCTCTGCACGGGTTGTCACGGCGTGCTCCGCGAGGGTACTGCCGGGTCACCCTTGACGCCGGTTCTGATGCGGCAGCGCGGGACCGAATATCTCCAGGCCGTGATCAACTACGGATCATCAGCGGGCATGCTCAACTGGGGGACCTCGGATGCGCTCACAGCCGAGGAGATCAACATGCTCGCCCGCTTCCTGCAGCATCCCATACCCCAGGCTCCGGACATGACCGAGGCGGACGTGAGGGCGAGCTGGTCGGTGGAAGTACCGGTCAAGAAACGTCCGCGCGAGCCTCAGGGTCGCTATCCGCTGGNNCGGATCCGCAAGTGGCCGCTATCTCTACGTCATTGCCAGGGACGGAACCCTGAGCATGATAGATCTGTATGCCAGGAAACCCCGCCGAGTAGCGAACGTCAGGATCGGCTACGAGGCAAGGGCCGTGGGCGCCTCGCGTCATCCCGACTACGCCGACCGCTACGTCCTTGCCGGCGCTTACTGGCCCCCTCAGCTCGTGCTGCTGGACGGTCGGACGCTGGAACCGCTGAAGCTGATCTCCACGCGAGGCCGGACGGCCGACGGCGGCCGCTACCATCCCGAGCCGCGGGTCAGCGACATCGCCGGTTCCTACCTGCGCCCGGAGTTCATCGCCAACGTGAAGGAAACGGGCCGGGTCTATCTGTTCCCGTACTACGCGACCGATCGTCTGCAGCTGGTGGACATCGGCGCCACCGGCGAGCTCAGGGCGGGCAGCTTCTCTCAGGACAAGCGCTACTTCATCGCGCCGGCGGACGTCAACGCCATCAGCGTGCTGGACACCAAAGAACAGCGCCAGGTGGCGCAGATACCCGCCCGGGTGTTTGCCGGGGGGCCAGGCGTGACCTACGAGGATCCCGAGTACGGTCCGGTCTGGTCCACCAGCACGATGGTCGAGGACGAGATCATCAGCATCGGCAGTGATCCCGAGGGCCACCCCAGCTACGCCTGGGAGAAGGTGCGGTCCATGAAAGGCCCGGGATCCGGCTCGATGTTCATGGCGAGCCACCCCGAGTCTGCGCATCTATGGGTCGACTCACCCCTCAACGCCGACGAGACGATCAGCCAGTCCGTGGCCGTCTTCGACAAGCGCGATCTGAACGCGGGGTTCCGAAGCATCGACATTGCCGCCATTGCCAACGTCGGCGAGGGGCCGAAAAGGGTCCTGCAGCCAACCTACGACCCAACCGGCCAGGAGGTGTGGATGGTCGTTTGGAACCCACAGGATCTGAATTCCGCCATCGTGGTGATCGATGACCGTACCCTGGAGCCGCTGGCGGTGATCGATGACCCCCGCCTGGTCACGCCCACCCGAATCTACAGTCTCGCCGCCTTGCGGGACAACTCCTCGGAGAACTGAACATGCGCACGTCCGTCAAGCTGATCCTTGCCATGGCAGCAACCGGCTACCTCGGCCCGGCGGCGGCCGACGACGTCACCTACGACGGCGGTGAGCTCTACCAGGCGAACTGCGCCAACTGCCACGGCGCGTACGGTGAGGGAGACGGCATCGTAACGCCGTCCCTCTCCGTGGTCCTGCAGGACCTGCGCTACCTTGCCGAGCGCAACGACGGCGAGTTCCCCCGCTGGTTCGTCACGGAGATCATCGACGGCCGCGAGCTTCGGCTCGCCCACGGTCCCGACGGCATGCCGGTCTGGGGCGAGGCGTTCACTCGGATGGAGGGCTACGGAGAGAAGGCCCAGAAGCGCGTTGATCAGAAAATCGACGCGCTGGTCGACTTCATCGAGTCGATCCAGATCTCCCCTGGCGGCGAACGACGACCCGCTCCTTAGGACCACGCGGGCAAGCCGCCCAACTTACCTTCTGCAGTCGCAAGCCACCAGAGTCGGCCGGCGAGTGCTACGGATGAACCACCAGCACGTCACACGGCGACTTCTCGAGCGTGCGCTGGGCAGAGTTACCTAGCAGCACCGCGCCGCTCTTGCGTCGAGCGCTGGTCCCGATGACGAGCACCTCCGCGTCGATCTTGCGCGCGGTGGTCGCCACCATTTGACCGATCTTGCCCAGCGGCGTATGCATTCTCGACTTGGGCACGCCGAACGGCTCGAGCAGCGCGTTCATGAGCTCCTGGTTGTTGGCCAGCGCCTTCTTCTTGATGCGGCGCGGATCGATCAGATCCAGATCGCTCAACACATGGGAAAACTCCACGACGTTGACGCAGTGCAGCTTGCCACCGGACATGGTGGCGAACGCCTGCGCGGCCTCCAGCACCCGGAGATTGAGCGCCTGATGCTTCCTGTCGCGGTGTCGGAAGTCCAAGGCGGCCAGGACATTGCCTGAGGTCTTGCGGCGACGCGTCGCCGCGATGTAGACGGGCTTGGGGCACTGCTCTAGGAGCTGCCAATCCAGCGGCGTGTGAACGAGCGTCCGCGAGTGATGGACCGACTTGAGCACGACATCGAACTCGTCGGCGGCCGCTTTCTCGCTGACCCAGCCGGCGATGTTGTCGGTCCACTGCACCTCGATGCTGACCTCCGCTGCGGCCAACCCCGCGTTGCGGACCTGGTCGATAAGCCAGGACTCCCGCTCGCGCATGATCTCGGACTTAATCGTGCGACGTTGATGCACGTCGAACACGTCCGACTGCTCGCACATGGCGTTCCAGCAGAATGCGACCAGCCTCAGCCGGGCGCCACAGTCCTTCTGCAGCTGCTTGGCCCTGGCCAGGGCCACCTGCTTGTGCTTGGGCTTCGACATGACCACCATGGCCGACTCGATCTTCAAACCCTTATCTCCTATCGTTGGGTTGCGGCTAGTCGGTACCATGCATGGTCAGCACGTCCGTGGCAACAGCGTGCAGTATGCGTTCCGACGTGTTGCCGATCAGCAGGCCCCGCACGCCTTCTCTTGCGTGAGTGCCTACGATGACGAGCTCCGCGCCCGTCTCCTCGGCCACCGCGCCGATGGTGTGAGTCGGGTAGCCCTCCTCCGCATGCAGCATGGCGAACTTGACCTCAGCGCGGGCGGCGATCGCATCGATGCGGCGGATGATCTCACGCTCGACGCTTTCCTTGATTTCAGCGTAGCTCTTGACGGCGCCGAGCTCGCCTACCCAGGGCTCGAACAGGGGATACGCGCAAACCACGTGAAGCTCGCCGCCCAGCATGTCGGCCAGGGCCCGGCCCTCCCGCAGCATCGCCATGTTAAGGTTCTCGTGGGCATCATCGAAGGGATCGACTGCGCAAAGCAGGACGGGCTCGTCAACCCATGCCTGAGGCTTGAGCAGCATCACGGGCACGGTGGCGTGGCGCAGCAGATTCCAATCATCGGGCGTGCGCACCACGTCCCCAAATTTCTCGTGGAGGGTGGCACCCTTGATGATGAGGTCCGCCGCCGCGGCTTCGGCGGCGTGCAGCACGCCCTCCCATGCGTTGCGGTTCCACAGAGCTTCGCACTCGATCCCGGGAAGCTTGGCGCGTAGAGGGTCCACGAGCTCTTCCAGAGCCGACTCGGCGGACTCGAGTATCAGCGACTTCAGGCGTGCGGAGTCCTCGATGGCGGCGATGGAGACGTCGGCGATGCCCTCATAGACGACGCTAACCACGTGCAGGTTTGCACCGGCCGCCTTCGACAGCGTCAGCACCTTTTCCAGCACGAAGGGCGCGTCGTCCGTGTTGCTCAGCGCGACGAGGATGTTGTTGATAGAATCCATTGCTCGAACCCCACCGGCAGAATCAGACAAAACTAATAATAGGTGGCGGGCCCATAACGACGTATCCGTAGTTTCCACCGACGCTTCGGTATGTACGTAATGACCCGCGCCGAAGGGCAGCGTGAAATGGGCCCATCGACATGAAGCAGATCAACAACATCCTAGTGGCGGCCGACTCGCTTGACGGTATGGATACGGCCCTGGCCAAAGCCGCGAAGATCGAGCACTACACCGGCGCGAACGTATGGGTCGCCGAGGCGATCTACGACACCATCGCCGAGGAGGACCCCGACCGGCTTCCGCCCGAGCAGCAGACCCGAATCATAGAGGCTCTCAAAGCCGCGGAGCGAAATGGTCTGCGCAGCCTGACCGAACCTTACCGTTCGCGCATCGCGACGCTGGACGACCGGGTGATCTGGAACAAAAACGCAGCCGAGGGTCTATTGCGGGTCCAGACCGAGGTCCATGCGGATCTCATCATCAAACCGGTCTCCAAGCACGGTTTCATCACCGACCACCTGCACAAGCCCCTGGACTGGGCTCTGATGCGGGGGGCCGACTGCGCCGTGCTGGTGTCGCAAAAGGGGGACTGGTCAAACGCCGAGCGGATCCTCGCCGCCATCGACGTTGCCGACAAGCGCCACGCGGATCTCACCCGTGAGGTGCTGCTGACCGCCGCCACCATGGCCAAAACCCTGGATGTGGAGCTGCACGTGGTCACGGCCTTTCCCAGCCTGGGGCAGACTGTCAACGACCTCCAGGTCGCCATGGACTATGAGGGAATCAAGCAGGACATGCGCGAGAATCGGGCCGCTGAGATTGCTCAGTGGGTCGACGATCTAGACGTCGGTATCGCCGAGTCGCACGTGCTTGAAGGCAAGCCCGAGTTCGTCATACCTCAGCTGGCCCGGGATCTCTCCGCGAGCCTCACGGTGCTCGGCACCGCCGCGCGACGCGGCATCAAGAAGCTGCTGATCGGCAACACCGCAGAGGACATCATCGCCCGCCTCGATGGCGACATCCTTACCGTACGCGCGCCTTGAGGCCGGCAGCGCTGTTTCAGTCCGGCTGACTGGACTCCGGCAGGCCGCTGCGCTCGAGGATGCGCTCCATGGACTGCATCACGTTCATGGGTAACGGGAAGACGATAGTAGAACTCTTCTCTCCCGCAATCTCCGTCAGCGTCTGCAGGTAACGCAGCTGCATGGCCTCTCCCTGTGAGGCGAGCAGCTGTGCGGCCTCCACCAGCTTCGAGGCGGCCTGCTCTTCGCCATCGGCGTGAATAATCTTGGCCCGCCGTTCCCGCTCGGCCTCCGCCTGCTTTGCGATCGCGCGAATCATGCTTTCGTCGATGTCGACGTGTTTGATCTCCACGTTGGCGACCTTGATGCCCCACTGATCCGTCTGCTTGTCGAGGATGGCCTGCACGTCCGAGTTGAGCCTCTCCCGCTCCGCGAGCAGCTCGTCCAGCTCGTGCTGGCCCAGCACCGATCGAAGCGTGGTCTGAGCCAGCTGCCCGGTGGCCTCCATGTAATCTTCGACGTTGATGATCGCACGCTCCGGATCGACGACGCGAAAATAGAGAACCGCGTTCACCTTGACAGACACGTTGTCGCGGGTGATGAGATCCTGGGAGGGGATGTCCAGGACAATGGTTCGCAAATCCACTCGAACCATCTGCTGGATGATCGGAACTATGATGATCAGACCGGGACCCTTGACCTTGTAGAAACGGCCGAGCATGAAGACGATGCCCCGCTCGTACTCCCTGAGCACTCGGAAGGCGCTGATCAGCAAGCCAACGACGATGGCAATGATGACGGTCGTAAATATTTCCATGTTTCAATCCTCCGGTTGAACGACCAGGGTCAGCCCATCCACTTCGGTTACGCGCACCTTCTCATGCGCGGCCACGGGCTCCGTGCTGCGCGCTTCCCAGACCTCGCCGAATGCTCGAACGTGACCTTCGCCTTGAAAGTCCTCTAAAGCCTCTCCCGACTCGCCAATCATCGCCTCCACGCCGGAGACGATTTTGGAACGACGCGCCCTGACGGCGGCCCCAATGGCAAATATCGTCAGGCCGGCGCTGGCTGCCGCGAAGGCTGCTACGACGGCGATGGGGATGCCGTAGCCGGGCGCTTCGGTGTCCATAAGAATCATGGACCCCGCGACGAAGGCTACGACCCCCGCAAAGCCGAGCACACCCATCGTTGGCGTGAACACCTCCGCGATCATCATGCCGATACCGACCACGATCAGCGCTAGGCCCGCATAATTGACTGGGAGCATCTGCAGGCCATATGCACCGAGCAGCAGGCAGACGATTCCAATCACCGAGGGGAAGACCATTCCAGGATTGTAGAATTCCAGGATCAGCCCGTAGACGCCGAAGATCAGGAGACCGTAGGCAATGGTCGGGTCGGTGATCACTTCGAGGAGCTCGTGTTTCCAGTCGGTCTCCACGGTGACCACGCGCGCGTTGGCCACGTCCAGCGTGACGGTGCGATTCGGCAGCTCCACCATCCATCCGTCGATGTCGGCGAGAAGAGAGGAAACGTCCTGGGTGATGAGGTCCACGACGTTGGCTTCCAGGGCCTCCGAAGCACGCAGGTTGGCACCCAGGCGCACGGTATCCTCGGCCCATTCGATGTTCCGGCCTCGCAGCTCAGCCAGCCCCTGCAGGTAAGCAACGGCGTCGTTCACCACCTTGCGGGTCATGGCGTCTCCCGACGGCGGACGCGGCGAGCCGCCTTCCGCATCGCCGGCATCCCGCGGTTCGGGCATCTGCGGCGTCGGCGCGATGCTGACGGGCGTGGAGGAGCCGATGTTGGTGGCGGGCGCCATGGCGGCGATGTGGCTGGCGTAAGCGATGTAGGTTCCAGCGCTTGCGGCCCGGGCGCCATCCGGCCCCACGAAAGTGACGACCGGGATGTCCGCCGCCAGAATTTCCTTGATCAGGCCGCGCATGGCCTTGTCCAGCCCGCCCGGCGTGTCCATGCGAATGACAAGAGCCCGCGCGCCGGCCTCCTGGGCGTCATCGAGGGAGCGAATGATGAGATCTGCCGTTGCCGGGCCGAGGGGGCCATTGAGGTCCACCAGCCACACCACACCCCCGGCAGCCGACGCCTTCGCCTCCGCTGCCGGACGGGCCTCTCCGGCGCAGATGGCCAGCCCCACACAAGCGATGAAGATCGGCAGCCAAGATTTCATGATGAGCGCGCCAAGATCCAGATTCCCGGTCGTTTGGGCATTGTACGCCTTATTTACGGGAACGGCTGATCGGCCGCACGCCACCCTGGAGCCATCATCCAGGTGCCGAACTAATCTTCCGCGGGCCGGACCCGGACCGTCAACACGTCGCACTCGGCCCCGTGCAGCACCCCGTTGGCCGTAGACCCCAGCAGCACGCCGGGCACGCCGTGGCGGCCATGAGACCCGATGACGATCAGATCAGCTCTGATCTTTGCAGCATACGCGCGTATTTCAGTCGCCGGCCTGCCGTAGAGGATGGCAACCCGTTCGGGGGTGATCCCAAATCGCGCCACTAGCTCCCGCACGTGGCTCGAGATGTCCTTGGTGATCGTCTCCTCCATCTCACGCAGCGGCCAGGTGGCCGCAAACGAAGCGCCATCCATCCCGCTGACGCCACCCATGACCGGAGGAATGACCGTGCAGACCTGAAAGCGCGCCGCACCACGCGGATCGAGCGTGGTTGCGGCCTCTAGAACGTCTTCAGCCTCGTCCGAGGCATCAACCGCAATCAGTACGTTTTTGTAGCTTATTGCCATGGCCGCCGCCGATCAGTCGATCCGGACGGTCAGCACGTCCGTTTCCGCGTGGTGCAGCACACCGTTGGAAGTCGAGCCGAGCAGGAGACCCAGACCGTGCTTGCCGTGGCTGCCGATGACGATCAGGTCGGCCCCGTGTGCCTCGGCAGCCGCAACGATCTGCCCGGAGGGCGCGCCCACCATCACATGCACGTCCGCAGCGTCTGCTCCGGCTTCTGCCGCCATCTCCTGAGCCTTGGCCAACGCCAGGTTGCGCGCCTCCTCTTCGAAATCCACGGACGCCTGGGTATAGGACACCATGTCGAGGCCCCCGTAGACGTGAGTGAGCGGCTTTACCACCGTGACCACGGAGAGCCGTGCGTCGTGCTCGGACGCTAATTCCCCGGCCTGCTTGAGGACCTGCCGCGCCTCGTCCGTGACGTCGATCGCGGCCAGCACGTGCTTGTATGACATCAGGAGCCACCTCTGCTGAAACTTCTGTCAGTCTACTCGCGATGGGGCCGAGGCCCCATCGGGAAATGTCCCCGCCTGGTTTCGGATTCCCCTTAGTAGGCATTGGGCGGCAAATAAGGGATCGTTCGAAGGCGCTTTGTGGATTCACTATGCGCCTTTGATAGGATGCGATTGTTGTTCGCACACCAGGACGGCCGCCCAACATCGAGGACCAGGAATTTGTACCAGAACATCATCGTCGCCATCGACCTCCTGGAAGATCCGGCCCATCAGGTGCTGTCCGGCGCGCTCGCCTTCGGCGAGGAGAGCGCGCAGTTTACGGTCGTTCACGTCGTGGAGCCTCAGTACGTGCAATACAGCTTCGACCCGACGTTTACTGGATCGCTTACCCGCGAGCTCGAGCAGCAGGCCGTCGAGAACGCTGCCGGCCGGGTCGCCGAGCTCTGCGCCTCGACTGAAATCGCCCCGGAGGAGCAGCAGATTCTGCTCGGGCGGGCGGCCGATCAGATTCACGAGCTGGCGAAAGACCGCAACGCAGATCTCATCGTCATCGGTTCCCACGGTCGGTACGGCTGGCGGCGCCTGCTCGGCTCGACGGCCAACGCCGTCCTGCATGGCGCACCCGCGGACGTGGCCGTCATCCGCATCTCGGAGAATGAGGACACATGACAGAAAGCAGCGAGGGCCGCATATCCGCGTTTGCCAAGGACGTACAGCGGGTCGCCGAGGAGGTCGAACACCTTGGCGAGGATTCGAGATTGGTCGGCGAGGAGGTCGTCGGCGCGGAAATCCTGCTGACCAAGGAGCTCACCGAGACGATTGGGATCGTCTGGGAAACGGCCGAGCGCGCCAGCGCAATCGGGGCCGAGCAGATCCGCCATCTCGTCGAGGACCACCTCGCAACCGCCCGAGAATTTTCCGAAACTCCGGGACTCCACAACTTCCTGGACCTCACGGTCAATCACTTGAGCAGACGGATAACCCACGTCAGCGAGGGTGCCCGGGCCGTCGCCGATCTGGTCGCCGAAGAATCCAGGCACCTCGAGGACGCCGTGCTGAGTTTGTGGAAGCCCTTTCTAGCCGTGCTCAATCGCGATTGGGAGCCGCGCGGCTAGCCCAGGCGCCGGTGAGGTGAGTGACAACCCCCACGTTGCCAGCGAGATGAAGCTGCTGGCCATCGACGAGCTGCAACTTCCGGCGTTCACCAGCACGCCCGATGGCCGGCTCGTGTTCGTGAACGCAGCGTGGCGGGAGCGGTTCGCTGCGGACGTCGGAGACTTGTGGCACGCGCCTTTCCCGGAGGTCGAGCTCGACACCATCGGCGAGTCATGGCGGGCGTGCCATCTCGACCATCAGCCGTTCATCCTCGAGGTCAGCTCGCCCTCGGAACGCTACCGGATCCTCTGCCAGCCGGTCCTTCACGACGATCGGAACCTCATCCTCGGCACCATGGCCGACATCACTCAGCAGTCACGCCGACAGGCGGAGACCGAGGCGATTCTCGACACCGCGGTCGACGCCATCATCATCATCGACGAGCACGGCCGCATGGAGACCTTTAACAAGGCGGCGACGGAGCTTTTTGGGTACTCGGCCGCCGATGCTCTTGGCATGAACGTGAGCATGCTGATGCCGGAACCGCATCGCTCCGAGCATGATCACTACGTCGAGCGCTACCTGACAACAGGCCAGGCGAGAATCATCGGCATCGGCCGTGATCTGGAAGCCGTCGACCGGAGCGGCAGAAAAATACCCATACACCTTTCCGTGTCGGAGGTGCACTCGGAGACCGGTCGACGGTTCACCGGGATCATCCGCGATCTTTCCGAACAGCAGGCCGCGCGCCAGGCGCTCGCCGAGCAGCGCGAGAAGCTCGCTCACGTCGGTCGGCTGAGCTCAATGGGCGAGATGACGGCGAGCATCGCTCATGAGATCAACCAGCCGCTGACGGCGATCTCCATGTACGCCCAGGCAGGCATCAAGCTGATCGACCGAGGCGAACCGGACCTCAACCGTCTGCGCGACGCCCTCGAGAAGCTCAATACCCAATCCCTGCGGGCTGGAGCCGTCATTGAACGCATTCAACGATTTGCCCGTGCGCAGAAGAGCGAGCGGATCATGCTGGACATCAACAACCTGCTCGAAGATCTTGGCAAGCTCGCCGAGAGCGACGCCAGGCTCTACAGCGTGGAGCTGGAGCTGGCACTCGCTCCCGACCTGCCCGACGTCCTCGGCGACCCGATTCAGATTCAACAGGTCGCGTTGAACCTCATCCGGAACGCCATCGACGCTATGAGCGAGATTGGGTTCGTGCACGGCCGGCGCGTTCGCATGAGCACGTCGCTGTGGGCTGATGGCATGGTGGAGATCGCGGTGTCGGACCTGGGGCCGGGGGTTGCAGAGGACCAGAAGGACCTGCTATTTACTCCCTTCCATACGACCAAGAAGGACGGAATGGGTATGGGTTTATCGATCTGCCGGTCGATCATGACCGAGCACGGGGGCGCGTTGAGCTACCGTGACAACGACGGACCCGGAGCTACATTCTTCTTCACGCTGCCGACGCGGAACGCTGCCGATGAGTGAGCAGGACTCGACCGTGTTTGTGGTAGACGACGACGAGCCGGTTCGCGATGCCATCGGTTTGCTTCTAGAGACCGTCGAGATTCCCTACGAATCATTTTCGACCGCCCAGGCATTCCTCGAAGCCTACGACCCTTCCCGAACCGGGTGCCTGGTGCTCGACATCCGGATGCCGGGCATGAGCGGCTTGGAGCTGCAGGAGCGATTGCTGGAGGACAAGGCCCCGATCCCCATCGTTTTCATCACCGGCCATGGCGATATCCCCATGGCGGTCGAGGCCATGAAGCGGGGCGCCATCGATTTCATCCGCAAGCCCTTCCGGGACCAGGAACTGCTCGATCGCATCCATGCCGCGCTGAACGCAGACGAGGACCAGCGCGGCGCCTACGCCAACCTGTCGGCGATCCGAGAGCGGGTGGCATCGCTCACCCCGCGCGAGCACGAGGTTTTCGAACGCGTAGCGCAAGGCCAGGCCAACAAGGTCGTAGCCATCGAGCTAGGCATCAGCGAACGAACCGTCGAGATTCATCGAAGCCAGGTGATGCAGAAGACCGAAGCTCGAACACTCGCAGACCTGGTACGCATGAAGCTGACGCTGGACCAGGCTGGCGGCGAGTAGTCGGCCTGAGGCCCCGCACGGGGCGCCCCGAACCTGCCGGCGGCGCCGAGCCTGCTACTCGAAACCGACCCTATTCGTCCGGATGCGTGCCGAGAACGCCGAGTCTGCATGGGCATCCAGGGCCACTGGATTGATCAGCGCGCGCTCCCGCAGCTCGGCAAAGGGCAGCCCGCCGCCGAGAATCCCGCCCGTTTCGTAAATGAGCTCGTCGAAGCGCCCGTTGGCCAGCATCCGGATGTCGAAGGGCGCGTTGCGAAACTCCACCGTCTGGGCGAGCAGGCTGGTGGTGCAATTGGCGCTGATCACGTTGTAGAAGCGCGGCTGGCGCGCGAGCAGGTTGGTTTCGCGAACCGAATCGAGCAGCACGAACAGCGCCTGCTCCCGCGCGAAACTCGTACGGTACAGGTAGACGGGCTCGTCGCGCAGGTTGGTCCGAACCCGGACGAAGTCGCGCTCATCGCCCCATAGATACTGCAGCTCGAACATCTTGTAGAACCCGCCCAGCTTCGAGTACGACTCGTTGACCTCCCTGCGCGTTTCGACCGACAGAGCCACGTACCCATCCGGCCCGAAGTCGAACGAGAGCATGGGGTGAGCCATCAGGTCGCCGCCGAACGCGTCGTGAAAGTAATCCATGCCCCGAAGATTGCGAATCTTGACCGTACGGGTCTCCCAATTTTCCACGACGGTACCATCGGCTCCGTAGTCGAAGTTCCGGAAGTTGTGGAACTCGAGCGCGCCGTCTTTGAACTCTATCCAGCCGGTCCTTGCCCATTCCGGCTTCCAGGGCCTTTCGTTCGACGGGTCTTTGGCAGACCAGGACACCAGCACCACCAGGAACCAGATCAGCCAGAGCAGGTTCCGCTGCCAGGCTTTCCGGATCAGCGCCAGGCACGCGACGGCGACCGCAAGCCAAGCGAGGGCCAGCCAGATGTTGCCGTCGTCCATGCCAAGCGGGCCATCCACGTAGACGGCTCCAGCCGCCCACAGTGTGGCAAATCCGATGAACGTCCAGCGGATCCCGGCACGGAGCGCCGGTCCCATCAGGCCCTCCGAACCGAGGCCGTCCGCGTGCCGGGTAGAAGTTGATCGCATCTAACGCTATAGCCTCACCATCGCCAACAGAACCTGTTCGTCCCTGCATCATGGGCAAAGGAACGCGCCGAATTCTACACGGGGAGCGGGCCTGGTCCGAACGTCATTGCGAGACCCGTTAAGTACATATCCGTATTTGCAGGCACAAGCCGGCGCCATAAGTTACTTCACCAGTGTCATTCTTCGTTTTCGGATTGTCGTGAACGCTACCATCTGCGTCGTCGATGGTGACCCCGCCGTGCGGGACAGCCTGGCCACATTGATGCGATTGAGTGGCCACGAAGTATCTACCTTCGCCACGGGGCGGGAGTTTCTGGACGCGGCAGAGACCAGCACCGTAGGCTGCGTGATCTGTGAAGGCGACCTTCCGGATACCACGGGGCTGGCCGTGTTCGGCGCGCTGACCGAGAAAACACCCGCTGCGCGCTTTGCCCTGCTGATCAGCCAGAGCGACCCAGCAAAGGTCGCGGAAGCCTACCGGGCCGGCATTCGCAACGTGTTTCCGAAGCCTCTCGTCCACCGGCGACTGCTATCCTTTGTCTCAAGCTGATGAGCTGGCACACTTCACTCAGCACTCGATTACGGCGGAAACGTCCATGGATTTGAAAAACATTCTGGTTGCCCTGCATGACCGGGAGGCCGTGGGAAGCGCCATGGTAAAGGCAGCACGCCTGGAGCACTTCACCGGCGCGAAGATCACCGTCGCTCAAACCTGCTGGGACGTGGTCAGCGAGGAGCCTACACAGCACTTTCCACAGGAAGAGATCAACACCATTGCCTCTCGAATGAGGGAAGCAGAGCTCAACAATCTATCGGCCGCGCTTGCCCACTACCGGGAACGGGTCGCGGAGCTGCAGGCAGAGATTCTGTGGTCGAAGCACCACGACGAAGCGGTCGCCCGCTTCGCCATCGAGGCCGAATCTGACCTCATCGTCGCCCCCCGGCACTCCCGCGCGGGCGTCCAGCGCCTGCTGTTGCCTGAAGAGCTGAAGCTCGCCGCGCGCTCTCACGTGCCGCTCCTTCTCGCTTCGAGTTCAACCTGGCGCGAACCCACGAACGTGCTCGTTGCGGTGGACGCCGGCGACCAGCAACACGCCGCCCTGAACAGCAAGCTCGTTGAGTGGGGCAGAACCCTCGCACGAACGCTCGGGGGCGAGCTTCATCTGGCGGCTGCAAGTCCTCTTCCGAGCGCATCGAGCGCGCCGAACCAGACTCTGGACGAATTCCAGCGAGAGGCGGAAGCTCGCCGCATGGAAGCGCTCCGCGCCCTGGCCGACGCGCATCCCCACGACTACGGCTCGCTGCAGGTGAAGACGGGCGAGGTCTGCGACGTCATCGACGAGGTCGCCAGTGCTTGCGAGGTGGACATCGTGGTGATGGGAACCGCCGCCCGCACCGGCCTCAAGCGCTTGTTTATCGGTAATTCGGCCGAATCGGTGCTGAGCCAGCTTACCGAGATCGACATCGTTACCGTGCCTGATTCCTAAGCGGGCTGAAGCGATCGCCTCCTAGATCGGCGGTAGGCGCAGCGCCACGACCTCTTCGCCCTCTCCAGGGGCAACCACCTGCACTGCCGACTCGACGTCGCCCGGTTCGAGCTTCGCTCCACCGAGCAGCGTCAGTCGCGCCACGAGCTCTAACTCTGCTCCGGCCCGCTGCCGGAAGACCACTTCCACCGGCAGCCGCCCAGGCGCAAGCCGCTCCACCGCGACCGGCATCCGCTCGCCCGGCACGCGGGCGAAGACGAAAACCGCGGCCGTCTCAGGCAAACGGGCAGCGTCACCGGCATAGCTGACCGATGCCACCACGGTTGCAGCTCCAAGGGGCTCCCCCGGCTGCATGGGCCGCGCCTGGACCCGAGGAACGGTTTCGACGGGATCGGTGAGAGCGGCCGTCGGGGCGGTCAGTGCCGGCTCATCGAGCCCGAACCGATAGGCCATGACCATGGTGATGGCGATGGTGGGTACGCAGCAAATAGCAATGATCGCCAGATTGCGTCGGTCCAACATGGGCTCGTTACCGAAGGAAACGCCGCATTCTCGATGGGCCCGATCGCTCCCGCAAGGCCTCACCCCGAACACCTGGCTGAGCTATCATCCCGGCAGCGGTTGGGAGGATCGTGGTGACGCGCATCGATAAGCGAACTTTCTGTAGGGTCTGCGAGCCTGCTTGCGGCCTGATAGCCACCGTCGAGGACGGCGCGTTGACTGCGCTGCGGGGCGATAAGGACCACCCCATCTCGAAGGGGTTCGTGTGCAACAAGGGCATCTATGGATTGGACATCCACAACGACCCGGACCGCCTGCGCACTCCGCTGAAACGCACGGACGGAGGCTTCGAGCCCATCAGCTGGGAGCAGGCATTTGAGGAGATCGCAGGGAAGCTGCGCCGCATCCTGGAGAACCACGGACCATCGGCCCTGGCGACGTACACGGGAAACCCCAACGCCTTCAACGCGCTGTACGGCCCCTCGTTCGGGAACTTCGCTCGGCAGCTGGGCGTGCGGAAAAACTTCAGCTCCGGGACCCAGGACTGCAGCAACAAGTTCGCCGGCAGCGAGGCCGTGTTCGGCACCCGAACCATGCACCCGTTGCCCGACATCGACCACTCCGACTTCATCCTGATCCTCGGCGAGAATCCGGCGGTCAGCCACATGTCCTTCTGCTCCATTCCCAACCCCATGCAGCACCTGAAGGAGGCCGAGCAGCGCGGCGCGCGGATACTGTACGTGAACCCGCGGGAAATCGAGTCCGCGCGCACCGCCGGCTCGGTTCTCAAGGCAAAGCCCGACACCGACGCGTTCCTTCTGGCCGCGATGATTCACGAGATACACGCATGCCGCGGGTTCCACGACGATGTGTCTCGCCATGGCAGCCATGCCGACGGGCTTGTCGAGTTCGTGAAGCAATACGACCCCGAGCGGGTCGCTGCGATCACCGGCATCGCCGCGGAGACCATCGGCCAGCTCGCGCGCGACTTCGCAGACGCCCCGAGCGCCTGTGCCCACATGTCCACCGGGGTCAACATGGGGCGGCTCGGCACCCTGGCCTACTGGCTGCTGCACATGCTCGTGCTCGTTACCGGCAATCTCGGCCGCCGCGGCGGCAACTTCTACTCTCTGGGATTCTACGAGCGCAGCCCTTCTGCCGGGCGAAATGTCCCCGACGGTCACCTGGAAACGCCCTTCGGCACGGTCCGCAAGCCCGGCGGGGTGGGCATCAGCCTGCCCGGCAACCTGCTCGCCAGCTACCTGGACGACCCCGACGAGCCTGTGCGCGCCATGTTCGTAAGCGCGGGCAATCCGGTGCTGTCCATTGCCGGAGAGGCCGCGACGCGACGAGCGCTGGAGAATCTGGAGCTGCTGGTCTGCGTGGACATTTACCGGAACGCGACGGGGGAGTACGCCCACTACGTGCTTCCCGCTGCGGGGGCTTACGAACGCGAGGACATCAACATCACCGGGCTCGGGATGCAGTTTCAGCCCAGCGTGCAGTTCACCGAGGCCGTCGTCCCCCCGGCGTTCGAGCGGAAACCGGACTGGTGGATCTACGAGAAGCTGTGCCAGGCCATGGGGTTCGCTTCGGCCTTCGACGGCGGCGAGCCCGACATGTGGTCACGGATCGACGCCATGCTGCGATCCCAGGGACGCAGCATGACGCAGCTGCGCGCCGAGCAGATCATCGCTCTCGAGCGGTCGAAGCCTGAGGAGTTCTATGAGCGCTACGTGCAGACTGAGGACGGTCTGATCGACTGCATGCCCGAAGCGTTCGCAGACGGCGTGAACCGCATGGCCGCCATCTGCCGGGAACTCGAGGAGGCACCGGCAAACCAGCTGAAGCTAATCAGCAAACGGGACCGATACATGATCAACAGCTGGTACAGCAACGTTGCCAAGCTGAAAGCCGGCGACCGCGACCGCAACTACCTGTTCATGCATCCCGACGATGCTGCGCTCCGGCAGATCGCGGACGGAGACAAAGTGCGAATCAGCAACGACAACGGCGAGATCACGAGCGAGGCCCGATTGACGGCCGAGCTGATCCCCGGCGTGGTGGCGATGACCCACGGTTGGGGTCACGGAAGCACGCCCGGCATGCGGATCGCTCACGAGAAACCGGGCGCCAACTGCAATGCTCTGCTGCCGTCAGGCCCCGGCAGCTTCGATCCTCTATCGAATCAGGCCCACATGACGGGCGTACCCGTGGAGGTAGCGCCCGCCGTTTGACCCGCTGCCCTACCAGCTGAAGCTGACGCTCGCACCCCACCACTGCGGCCGGCCATAGTACTGCTCGACCATTCCGAAAACGAACGGTCCCGACAGGTCAAAGGTCTGCACCAGGTACTCCTCGTCGAACATGTTGCGAACGAAGCCCCTGACGGTCCAGCGCTCGTCCCCGCTGGTGTAGCTGACCGACGCGTTGGCCACGGCGTAACCGTTCTCTTCGACGGTCTCAAGCAGAGTCAGGGCGAAGTAATGCTTAGACCGGTACACCACGTCCCCCTGCACGGCGAGCGTGCCGCCCAGGGCGGGCCACTCGTACCGGACGAGCCCGTTGAGATTCCACTTGGGTGACTGCACGGACGTGGTCGGAAAGCCGTTCAGATCCACGTCGATGTCGTTGTAGGCCACGCCCAGGATGACGTCCAGACCGTCGGCCGGGCTTGCCTGCAGTTCCAGCTCGCCGCCATAACTTTCGGCTTCCGCATTCGACGTGATGGTGTCGATGCCGATGATCTGAAAAGCCTGATAGTCCTTGTAGTCGTAGTAGTAGGCCGCACCGTTGAGAAAGACCCGTCCTTCCGCGAGCGTCGACTTGAACCCGACCTCGAAAGCATCCAACTGCTCGGGATCGTAGCTCATGAACTCGTCCGTATAGTCGAGCGGCGGGCTGAGAGGGAACACGGGGGAATTGTAGCCACCGCCCTTCACGCCCCTGTTCCAGCTGCCGTAAACCATCAGGTCGTCATTAACTTGATAACTCAGTGCTACACGGATAGAGACCTCATCGTCCTTGCGATCTCCACGATACTCCGCCAAATTCGCGATGATGTTCGGGTTGCCGTTGCGCTTCTTCGTGCCGTCGATGAAGCTCACCAGATTCACCAGGTACTCGTGGTCCTTCTTGTCCTGAATCCAGCGCAGGCCGAGGATACCAGTCAGCCGCTCGTTGAAGTCGTACTCGACCTGACCGAACACCGACCAGGACTCGGTGTTAGTCTCGTACGGATTATCAAGCCCATCAACGTACGGGGAGAGGCTCCCGTCGGGATCAACAAATGGGTCCGTCTCCGCGCCGTTAGAGTCATCGACCTTGAGGTCAAGGTAGTAAAGGCCAGCCACCCAGTTGAGCTGGTCGGTCTGACCGTTAAGCCGCACCTCCTGGGAGAACTGCTCCGCATCCGTCGTGAGAAAGAAGTTGAACAACGGTACGGGAGATGCATCGGAATCCTCGATGTAGTCCCGCTTGACCGTGGAGTAGTCGGTGATCGACGTCAGCTGGGCCCCGCCAAAATCGTACTTGATGGTCGCCGTATACCCCTCGGTCTCCAGATCGTTAAACCCGGGCGCGTCGTAATCTCCAGCGTAGACGTCACCATCATTGTCGATGTACCCGAGCACTTCATTCACCTCGTCCGGCGTCAGCACCCCTGAAACGTTGGCGCTGACGTGCTCGAAGAAGCCCGTGTCGATGTCCTGGTCCGACAGACGCGCGTTCAGCAGGACCTCCAGCTCATCGGTTGGGGTAAACAGGATCTGCAGCCGACCGGCCAGGTCGTTTGCGTCGTTGAGCTTTCCGCCCAGACGATTGTCCACGTAGCCGTCGTTGTGATGGGTCGCCAGGGACAGGCGGGCCATAAGACTGTCGGTCAACGCCCCGCCAACGGCCCCTTCGAATTTGAACTGCCCGTAACTTCCCCCAGTCACCTGAGCGTAGCCGCTGAACTCCTCAGACGGTTTGTTGGTGACGTAGTGGACGAGACCGCCGGTGGCGTTTCGTCCATACAGCGTGCCCTGCGGCCCCTTGAGCATCTCTACCCGTTCCATGTCGAAAAGCATGAAACCGGTGCCCGACATCTGGCTGATGTAAACCTCGTCAATGTAAACGGCGACCGGGCTTTCGACGTTGGTCGTGAAGTCGTTACCCGCCACCCCGCGCATGGCGATCGCGTAATTGGCCTCGCCGTTCGGCTGAATGGTGTGCACTCCCGGGGCCATCGCCGTGACCTCCTGAGCATTGGTGTAGCCCAGTTGCCGCATCTGGTCGCCGGTGAGAGCGCTGATGGCAATGGGCACGTCCTGAACCGCCTGCTCGCGCTTCTGCGCGGTGACGACGACTTCCTCGATCACGGCGGCCAAGGCCGGTATCGGTGCCGCCGCCCCCCAAATCGCCAATGCAATGAGCCACTTACGGTTTTTCATCACTACCCCTCTACTGATGACAATCCCACGTCGCGAGCGTAGCACGGGTCACGAGACTCGTACTAGAATGCTTCGGTCGGTTGGAGGTCGCGGGAGAGAGGAATACGGATGGCAAATCCATCGATTCGCCTTCTGGCAGGGCTGATCGTCTTCGGCTTGGCCATGGCGGCGCCACCAGTTCGTACCGAGCTCTCACCCGAGCCCGTCCCCAACGTGGTCAGCCTAACGACGCCCTACCCCGACACCTACGCCGTGGTCCACGACTTCGCGTTCTTCAACCTGATCGACAGCAAGTTCGTCCTGGTCGACGTGGAAACCCGGCGCTTCAAAGGCATGCTGAGCGCCGGGCAGTTCGCCACCATCAACCTTTCCAACCGCCGCCAGGAGTTCTACGTCGGAGAGACTCTGCACAGCCGCGGCAGCAGAGGCCAGCGGCAGGACGTGGTGGCCATCTATGACTTTGCGAACCTGGACGTCGTCGCCGAGGTGGACCTGCCCCCCCGCCGCGCGAATACGGTCATCAATCTTGGCAACTCCAGGCTGACCGAGGACGAGCGGTTCCTCCTGGTCTTCATGCAGAATCCCGGCACGTCGGTTGCGGTCGTCGACCTCGACTCGCGCGAGATGGTCTCGGAGATCGGCACGCCCGGCTGCGCGCTGATCTACCCCACGGTCAAGCGCAGCTTCTTCATGCTCTGTGGGGACGGACGAATGCTCGCGATCACGCTGGACGAGACGGGCAACGCCGTCTCCAAGACGGCCAGCGAGCCGTTCATCGACATCGATGCGGATCCCCTGTCGGAGAAATCGGCAAAGGCTGGCGGGGTATGGCACTTCGTCAGCTATCGCGGCCAGGTGCAGCCCATCGATGCCCGCGAGGCGGCACCAGCGCTGATGGATCCCTGGTGGCTCGCCACGGAAACCGAGCGCGCGGCCAACTGGCGGCCTGCGGGGTGGCACTGGACGGCCGGCCACAAGTCCGGGCTCCTGTGGGTCGGCATGACGCCCGACGGCTACGACGGCAGCCACAAGGACCCCGCGCCGGAGGTCTGGCTGTTCGATACCGGCAAACGCGAGCGCCTGGCCCGCATCGAGCTGCGTGCCCCTGCGGTTTCCATCGGCGTCACCCAGCACGACGAGCCGTATCTTCTCGTGGTGAGCGCGGAGGCCACCCTGGACGTGTATGACGCCACCAGCGGCGAGTACCTGCGGTCGATCTACGATCTAGGGTTCACGCCGTACATGGTCCACCCTGTGAGCTACGAGTGAGGAGCGGCGCGATGAACTGGCTGGACCGTATCACCCAGAAAACCACGCGCAAGGTCGCACGGTCGACCTCGCGACGCGGGTTTCTCGCCGGCGCCTCGACGGTCCTGCTGGGCGCATCGGCGACCCCGCTGCTGCCCGTGGCCCGGGCCAGCTCGGGCCAGGACGAGAGTCGTGTGCCCCCGCAGAGCACCGGGAACCCGGAGGATCCGGGCGACCCGACGCGCTGCGACTATTGGCGCTACTGCGCCATCGATGGGTTTCTCTGCACCTGCTGTGGCGGCACCCAGAACGCCTGTCCACCGGGTACGGAGATGTCGCCGCTCACCTGGATCGGCACCTGCCGCAACCCCGCCGACGGCAAGGACTACGTGATCTCCTACAACGACTGCTGCGGCAAGAGCAGTTGCGGACGCTGCCTGTGCAACCGCAACGAGGGCGACCGGCCCGTTTACCGACCGGGCCCCAACAACGACATCAACTGGTGCATGGGCACGACCTCCAGCGTCTACAATTGCTCCACCGCCGTGGTCCTCGGGCTCGCTACCGAGTAGCCGATGCGCAAGCTCTACGCCCTCTTCGGTGATGACCTTGCAGGGTCACCGTTTCGGCTGAGCGGACATGCGGCGTCGTCCATTGTCAGGGCGCGTTTCCCTGAGTTGCGTCGCTACCGTCAGTTCGTGCGCACGGGGGGGCAGCTGGACAATCTCGTCCTTGCACCTTTCTGCGCGTCCGTCGAGCTCTGGCTGGACGATGAGGACGACCCGGCCCCATTGATGGCCGTGCTCGCGGCGGCCGCGGATTCGATGCCGGAAGCGTTCTCTGCGAATCCTAGCGTGGTGATCGGCAGCGAAGAGCACAACGTCAGCGGCGAGCCGAATCACGACAGCGGTTTCAAGGCGACCTTCCTGTTCGATCGCAAACCGTCATTGAGCCTGGAAGACTTTCACGCGTACTGGTTGAACCATCACGGGCCCATCGCGGCAAAGACCCAGGACGCGGAGCGCTACGTGCAGAGCCACATCAAGGCGAAGGATCGCGCCTACGACGGCATCACGGAGCTGTTCTGGCCGGACTACCCCACGGCGCTGGACAGCATGGCGTCCGATCAGATGACCAAGGACCAGGCCAGCGACGCACCAAATTTCGTTGATGGTGAGAGCCTGATCGTTTTTCTCGCAAGCGAAACGCCCTGACGACATCGAGTTACGGTCAACCGAGCAAGATCACCAGCGTCGAGCTTTTCGTCACCACGCTGATCAGGGCCCTCGTTCGATGCTCCGGACGAGTTGGGCCCTCACCTTCTCCACTTCTCTTAGCGGCGCGGAACGCAGCTCGCGCACCTCGCCCGCGGTGAAGGGCATCCAGCTCGATGGCAGCTCCGTGGGGCTCATGGTGATGAGAATCCAGTTGAGCAGCTCGGCCAGCGAGGCATCGTCCAGCGCCGCGTTGGCGGACCCGGGCACGCGCACCAGGAACTCGCGCCCTCCCGGAACGTGCAGAAAGTTCCCGACGAAGCCGTTCATTCGTGGGACCGCGTCCTCTACGCCGGAACCGTCGGGAAGATGACAGCCCTGGCAGTTCAGCATGTAGTTCACGCGTGCCCGCTCTTCGTCGACTGAGCCCTCGGCCCCGGCGTGGGCCGCGGCGACAGCCAGCAGCAACCCAGCGCAGATCGTTCGCATCACTCGACGGCGAGACCGATCAGCACAGAGGTGGAGCAGTGGTAGACGGTGCTTTCGGTGCCAAGACACCAGTTGATGTCGTTGTTCTTGTCGGGTCTGTACATGGGCCGATCGCCCTGATTGGTGTTGCAGAAGCATTGCCCGCACGGCGTCTTTCCGCAGCAGTCGTTGTAGGAGATCACGTAGTTCTTGCCGTCCACCGGATTGCGGCAGGTGCCCACCCACGTGATCGGCGACATCTCCGTGCCTGGCGGGCAGACGCTGTGGGAGCCGCCACAGCAGCCACAGAGAAAACCGTCGATGGAGCAATGTCGCCAGTAATCGCAGGACAGCGGGTCCCCCGTGTCGGGAACGTCTTCCCCTTTCGGCTGCCCGCCGCTGGACGCCCTTGCCATCGGCAAGAGCGGTACGGACGCCGCGCCTGCCAGCATGGCGCCGACACCGGCGAGCCATCCCCGGCGGGACGTGTGCTGAGCCAGGCCGCGGGTGGACCTTTCCGATAGCTTGTCTAACCAATTCATCGACGATCTCCAGAGTCGGTTCAGCGAACGCCGTGCACGAGGAGCGGCGTGGACATGTCAACACCGAGGGTTCTCACATGGGTGCCGTCGGTCTCGTAAACATCCACGACCGGTTCGGCGCCGCTGACCATCAGCTGGGGCCGCTCGCCCGTGGACACGCTCAAGGCAATGCCCCAGCGGACCAACTCGATCTTGCCGATCTGCTTGCCGTTGGCCGCATCAAATATCCACACCTGATCACCGCCGTCCTTGTGGGTGCCCTCCGCGCCGTGCCCATGCATGAGCACATAGAGCCGGCCATTGCCGTCGCCGACGGTGGGCCAGAGACCACCCGGTCGCCAGCCGAGCGAGCGCTCCGAAGCCGTTGTCAGAGACCAACCTTCTCCAGGTCGCGCCGCTTCGCCGCGCATATCGATGGGCACCACGTTGCCCGTGAACGTCGGGAAGTAGAATACACCGTCGATTTCCGCCGGCCGGGCGAACATGGCGTCGTTGACGACGTCGTTGAACGGCGCCACCCGATCGGTTCCGGCGACCGATCCATCCTCGCCAAGACGTGTCGTCAGCATTCCTCCGTCGCTGCAAAGCGAGCTGAAGCCGCGTTTGCCCGTCGGGTACGCGAACATGCATCCAGGCACGGGAACCTCGCCGAGCACCTGCCTGCCTTCGAGGTCCACTACGGTGACCGATTGTGCCGGCGTGAAATTGAACACGATCATGTATCGGTCATCGTCCAGCAGTGCGACCTGGTAGCGGTGAGGCATGCCGGACAGCCGCTTCGCCGGAATGATGATTTCATCCACCACCGAAAGCGTAGCCGGGTCGTAAATAGTGACCACGTCGGTGCGCTCGCCGCCCCGGCCTCCCCGGGAGTGGAAGCTCTCGATGACGTAATACTCTTCGCGCCTCGCGCTCACGAGGAAGCTGGCAATGAAATCCGCCGACATCATCCCGCGCAGCTGGCCGGACACCGACTCTGCATAGGGATCGACCAAAAACAGCTTGCCCTCCCGCATGTGATTGAAGGACAAGTCGTGTATGACGACCCAGTGATCCGGATTGGGAGACGGCAACTCGGCAATCTGCCCCAGCGCTTCCGGCTCGAACTGATCGGCTGCGAAGCTGATGGCGGATGCGGCCGCCACCAAGACGAACACGAAAATCCGCATGGAACCCTCCCTGAAGACCCTGCGGTGAGTGTAACCCGCGCTCGCGCGATCACCAACTGCGCCACCCACGGGTTACCGACCCATCGCTCGGGGTTACCGACTAGAATGCTCGGCGTGGACCTGGAGGATGAGCGGATGAGCAACGGCATTGATGAGATCCGGGATCGGGTGCGCGAGGCGGAGGCTGAGCTCGAAACCGCCCTGGAGCAGCTCGTGGAGAGACAGCGGGAGCGATTCCGCTACACGGTACGCGCGGGCAGGGTTAGGTTCGAAAGCGGCGTGCAGGCCCTGCATCGCAGCCAGCGGAAAGGGTTGATCGCCTACGTGCGCAACGCCCCGTTGCGCTTCATCGTCACCGCGCCCGTCATTTACTCGCTCATCGTCCCCCTGGCGATCCTCGACGTCTCGATAACCATCTACCAGCACATCGCTTTTCGGGTCTGCGGGATCGGTCGGGTCAGGCGCGCCGATCACTTCGTCATCGACCGCCATCTGCTCAGCTACCTCAACGCCATCGAAAAGCTCAACTGCGTCTACTGCGGCTACGCCAACGGCCTGATCGCCTACGCACGGGAGATCGCGGCAAGGACGGAGCAGTACTGGTGCCCCATCAAGCACGCCACCCCGGCTGCAGGGATCCACGACCGGGCCGAGGGGTTCTTCGACTATGGCGATGCGGATGCCTACCACAGCGAATTGCGCCGAATCCGCGCCAAGCTGATCGACTGACGGCTACCCGCTCCGGCCGCCGGGTGGCGTTCCATGCAGACGTCGCCCGCAGCGGCGGCCAGCGCGGCGGCCAGCGTGGCGGCCAGCGCGGACTTTCCCGTCCCGCTCGCGCCCCAGAGCAGGACGCGCCGCCAGTCGTCGAACATCGGCGCAATAGCGCCAGGCTTCGCCTCCACGGCTTCGAACGCGTCGTACATCCCTTGGTCCGTATCAGGGACCTTCGGCGAACCGATGCTTGCCCACGGATACCATCTTCGCCTGAACGCCCTCGTTCATGGTCTCCTCCACGAACATCACTTCGGTCCCCGGCTCGAGCTTGTCGAAGTCCGCGTTGACCAGGGCATTGCGATGGAAGTAAATCTCGCGACCGTCCGCCGTTTCCAGAAAGCCGTAGTCCTCTTCGGGAATTCGGCGAAGAACCTTGCCGACGTGGTGCTGGTCGTGGGGCTTGACGTTTCCCCGCCGAACGCGGACGTAGTCCTGGAGCTGTCGTCTGGCAGCATCGAACGCGTCCCGGATGCTGACGTACATGTCCTCGTGGGCATGATCGTCCGCCGGGTCACGCGTTACCACAATCTCTTTGTCCGGCACGCGGATGTCGAGCTTCAGTCGGTAAAGGTTCCCTTTCCGGTGCCGACCGTGAGACTTCTCAACCACCACGCGACAGCTCATGATGTGGTCGAAGAACTCTTCGAGCTTCTCCGCCTTCGCGACGATATCGGCCTCCAGAGCTTCGCTTTTGGGGATGTTCCGCCAGGTAATCTGCAAGGGTATCTGCAAGCCGCAACTCCCATGACGTTTCACATACTTTAAAGAATGCGCCTTTTGCGCGCGATTGACGCTCCGGATTTCCACGTAGTCGTATCCAGCAAGACGCGCTTGAACCGATCCCCGCCACGCCCTGAGAAAGCGTGGTCGTTCGGGCTAGTTATCCTGCGAGGAAACGTTCGAGCACGTTCCGCGGTATGTGGCCAGCAGGACCCCGTCTAGTCCCGTGAGGCGCACCTCGCAGTGCCCGACCCGCCGCCCAGCCCGTACGATCTCGGGCTCGGCTGCAACCAGATCGCCCGTCCGGGCCGGTAGAAGGTAGGTGATGCCGGCGTCGACGGTCACCGGCCCGGATCCTGCCTCCGCGAGGGCGTAGGCACAGGCCGTATCCGCGAGCGCAAAGAGCAGGCCGCCGTGGCAGTATCCGCCGGCATTGACCATGTCGTCGGCGACTTCCATCTCGAGCCGGACAGCTCCGCTTGCCGACCGGACGACGCGGATGTTCAAGCGCTCGAGCACCGGGCCGTCCCGGGCAATCCGATCGTCAATTTCCAATGTGCCGAAGCCTCCGGGGTGGCCAGACCCAATAAACACCCGATGCCGCGCCTGAGTCAACGCAGACGCCAGTCGCGGAAGCCCTCGCGGAGACGCATCGCCACCAGCCGGGACCCGCGAGCGTTCACCCGTGCGCGCGGCCTGTATAGAATGCCCGCTGGCTGCAGAACAGGACGCAATAGTGACCGCCCCACATCATCGACTCATCGTGCTCGGGTCAGGGCCGGCCGGCTACACGGNNGCAGCCGGCCCTGATCACCGGAGTGGAGGTCGGCGGGCAGCTGACGACAACCACCGAGGTCGAAAACTGGCCAGGCGGCCATGCGGAGCTTCAGGGCCCAGAGCTCATGGCTCAGATGGCAGAGCACGTGGAGCGCTTCGAGGCGACGATCATCAACGACTTCGTTACCAGCGCGGATTTGGCAGCCCAGCCGATTCGCCTCGAGGGGGACTCCGCTTACACCTGCGATGCCTTGATCATCGCGACCGGCGCGTCGGCCATGTACCTCGGGCTACCTTCGGAGGAGGCCTTTCTGGGCCGCGGCGTGAGCGCGTGCGCGACCTGTGACGGTTTTTTCTATCGCGGCCAGAGTGTGGCCGTGGTCGGCGGCGGCAACACCGCCGTAGAGGAAGCGCTCTACCTGTCGAACATCTGCGACAAGGTGTACCTGGTTCACCGCCGCGACGAGCTTCGTGCCGAGAAGATTCTCCAGGGCCGCCTTTTTGCCCGGGAAAATATCGAGCCCGTGTGGAACCACACCCTGGCCGAGGTGGTCGGCGATGATTCGGGCGTCACCGGCGTGCGCCTGGATGGAACCCATGGTGCCGAGCCAATCGATCTGGACGTGACCGGAGTGTTCATTGCCATCGGCCACCGACCGAACACCGAGATCTTCGCAGGGCAGCTCGACATGCAGGGCGGCTACATCACCACACACAGCGGCCTGGACGGGAACGCCACCTCGACGAGCGTTCCGGGAGTGTTCGCAGCCGGCGACGTGGCCGATCACGTCTACCGGCAGGCGATCACCTCTGCCGGTTTCGGCTGCATGGCCGCGCTGGACGCGGAAAAGTTTCTCGACGAGTCGAGCTGAGCTGCAGCCTAGGGATCAGCCTACCAGGGCATCCTGCAACAGCTCGTCGACCGTAGCGTCCACCACTGCCCGCAGCGAGCCCCTCCGAGCAAACGCGCGCCTCTGGCGATCCGCCGGAAGCCCGGCCGAGATCGCCTGGGCCAGTCGGGAAAGTTGGTCCTCATCACCGAAGCGTGTGGCCGTCGGGCCCAGGAGCTCGATAGTCTGATGAGCCACTTCACGCAGCGTCATCACGTCCGCGTTTTCATTGACCATCACCCGCGCGTCGAGCCCGAACCGCGACGCCAGAAAACAGTTGTCTTCCAGCGCCCAGCGCGGCAGGCCGCCGAGCCAACCCTCCGGGCGATCGGGGGTATCCCGAATGAATGCGGCAAGCGCCTGAATGAAAGCGGCGATCGCGATGGCTTCGGAGACCGACGGCTGAGCGTCCATGATCCGCACCTCCAGGGTACCGAAGGCCGGGCGTGGCCTGATGTACCAGTGCAAACGGTCCACGCTGTCGAACTTGCCCGACCGGGCCATCGCCGCCAGGCAGGATTCAAGCTCGCGCCAGTCGGCAAACTCCGGAGGGAGGTAGTAGGTTCGCGCAGAGGCGAGAATTCTCGGCCTGAACGCGGCAAAGCGGGTGTCGTGACCCTGCCAGAACGGCGAGCTCGCCGAGAGCGCCAGCAGCAGGGGCAGGTAAGGGGCCAGTTGCCGCGCAAGCCACACGGCCTCGTCGCCGCTGGCCACGCTGACGTGGACGTGGGTCGAGAAAGTGATCTGACGATGACCGAGCAGTCCGGACGTCTGCTCCATGGCTTCGTATCGGGGGCCTGGGGTGATGGCGGCGAGCCTCGTCGAGAAGGGATGCGTCCCCGCGCCGACGAGCTGCATGCCGAGTGCGCGGCTCGCCTCGATCAGCCTGGCGACGCTTTGGCCCAGGTCCCGACCAAGCTCGTCCACGCTGTCGCAAGGTTGGGAAGCCACCTCCACGCAGTTCTGGATGAACTCGGGCTTCACCCGTGGATCGGTCGACGCGATCTCCATAAGCGCGACGATGCCGTCCACCAGGTCCCCGTCATCCGTATTGACGAGCTGGAACTCCATCTCCATGCCGATGGAGCGCCCCTCGCAGCCTAGGAACTCGACGGTCACCCGGCCGAACCGTACTCGCCCGCAGCGTCACGGGCCAGCTGGGCGAAAAACGCAGCCCCAACGCCCAGAACCTGCTCGTCCACGTCGAAGGCGGGGCTGTGCAACGGCACGTACGGCTGGTCGCCGGCGCGCGCCCCGAAGCGCACGTAGCAGCCGGGAATCTGCTCCAGGTAATAGGAGAAGTCCTCGGCACCCATGCTTGGATGGTCCAGCTGCATCAGATGCGCATCGCCCACCACGTCGCGAGCCGCTCGGTAGGCGAGCTCCGCCTCTCTGCGGCTGTTGATCACCGGCGGGTACCCCATGTCGATGGATACTTCCAGCTCTGCATTGTGCAGCTCGCCGAATGCCCGAGCCATTCGGTGAATGCCATCGTGCAGCTGATCGCGCACGTCCGCTCGCGTGGTCCTGATGCTGCCTTCGAGGTGCGCGGTCTCCGCAATCACGTTCGGAGCGCTGCCGGCCTCGACACGACCGATGGTTACCACCGAAGGGTGCACCGGGTCGATTTCCCGGGAGACGAGGGTCTGCAGCGCCGTGATCAGCAGCCCGGTGATGACGACGGCGTCGGTGGCTTCGTGGGGCCGCGCGCCGTGGCCGCCGCGCCCGTGCACGTCGATGGAAAACCGGTCCGATTGGGCCGTGATCGTACCGGCACTCACCATGATCTCGCCCACCCGGTAATGATGCGTCACGTGGCCGCCGAAGATGGCGTCAACGCTTTCCAGAGCGCCCGCCGCGATGACCGTCCTCGCGCCCCCGCCGCGCTCCTCCGCCGGCTGGAAGATGAACCGGACGTTGACGTCCGGCGGCCGGTTCGCCAGCAGGTGCGCCGCGCCCAGGACCATCGCCACGTGGGCATCATGCCCGCAAGCGTGCATCTTGTCCTCGATGGTGGAGGCGAACGGCAGGTCGGTGTTCTCCGCACCCGGCAGCGCGTCCATGTCGGCGCGCAGCGCGATAGTCGGCCGACCAGTATCCACGTCGAGCCGGCCGATCACCCCGGAGCCCTCGCCCTCGTACGTGTAGGGTATGCCGAGACCGTCGAGCTCGCTCATGATGAGCGCCGCCGTCTCCTTCTCCTCGAAAGCGAGCTCAGGATGCTTGTGGATCGCGCGCCGCAGCTCGACCATTCTCTCTGTCACCGTCGCGTCGACCCATTGTTTCATGGCGTGCCTCCTTGGCCCGCGGACGCCGCCGCGTCGAGCCTCTCGAGCAGTTGGCTGAGCCTGCGCAACTCCTCGCCCGCTGTTTCGAATCGCTGATCGCCGAGCGCCTCGAGATAGCCCTCGAAAGCGGTCCGTGCTTCAACGGCCAGTCCCTTGACCGATCGCGACGGAGAATCGCCATCCATGTATCGGCCCGTGAAGAGGCCCAGCAGGGCCGCGTCGAGCGTCTCCGCGTAGCTGAGATTGTCGCCCTGCATCACGGCAACCAGCCGCAACTCGGGGTAGGCGGCAGTCTCGGCGCGCAGATAGATGGGCTCGACGTAGAGAAGCGAGTCGTCAATGGGAATTGCCAGCACGTTCCCGCGAATCACCTCCGAGCCCTGCTGATCCCAGAGCGTCAGCTGACCCGACAGGAACGAGTCCTGGTCGATCTTGGTCTCGACCTGCTGGGGCCCGAGCACGCGGCGTTCCTTGGGAAACTTGTAGGCGATGAAGCGCCCGTAGTTGTCGCCGTCAGAGAGCGCAGCCACCCAGCCGATGAGTACCTGCCGGTTCTTCGGCGTGAAGGGCAGGATGAGCACGAACTCGGCTTCGTCCGAGCCCGGCAGCTCCCACATCACGTAATACGGTTCCACCGGCGTGATGTCGTGATAATGCTTTTCGGTCGCGCGCACCCAAACGTCTTCCTGGTTGTAGAAAACGTCGGGGTCGGTCATGTGGTAGCGCGTGAAGATGAGCCCCTGGGCGAGCAGGAAGTCCTGGGGATAGCGCACATGGGCGACCAGGCTCGCCGGCATGTCCGCGCGCGGCTTGAACAGGCCGGGCAGCGTCCGCTGCCATACCTGAATGATGGGATCCTCCTCGTCGAAGACGTAGAAGTCCACGCTGCCGTCATAGGCATCGATCACGGCTTTGACGGAATTGCGCACGTAGTTGGCCCCGTCCAGACGCTGCACGGTTCGCATCCGTGCCTGGTCTTCGTCGCGGCTGAGACCCACGAACTCGTCACTGTCGAACGCCTGGCTGTACGGGTAGTAACTGGAACTCGTGTACGCATCCACGATCCACTTCAGGCGGCCGTCTACGGCGACGATGTAGGGGTCCTCGTCGAAGACGAGGAAGGGAGCCAGCCGCTGAACCCGCTCCGCCACTTGACGGTAGAAGAGGACGCGGCTCTCGGGCGTGGGGTAGCTGGACAGGAGGAAGACGGTGCCGTCGAATTTCCAGCCGAACAGGAACTTGCGCCAGAAGCTCGACAGGGCCACGCCGCCGGTCCCCGAGTAGCGGGTGTATATGTTGGTGTCCCCGCTCGGGTAATCGAACTCCGGCTCCAGGGTATTGGTAACCACGGGCTCCCGGGTGAGCTCCCCGTAGTAGATCTCCGGACGGCTCACCTCCAGCTCCGGCTGCTCGGTCACGGGCGGAATGTCCTTTACGAGCAGGTTGGGCAGCCCCTCCGGGGTGAAGTCGCTCACCGGCGCCAGCGTGAAGCCGTAGCCGTGGGTGTACTTGAAGCGCCGGTTCACGAAGGTCTGGCTCTGCTCGGGCAGGTTGCGTTGAGCCAGCTCCCGTGCCGAGACCATCACCTGCCGGTAGCGGTCCCCCATCCGGTAGCGGTCGATGTCGACATCGACGAACTCGTAGTAGAGGCGGATCTCCTGAAACTGCTTGTAAACCGCGTCCAGCGCTCGCCAGTCCCATAGCCGCACCTCTGAGATCAGGTGGCTGTTGTCCGCCAGCGATTCGGGTCCCAGTGCCGCGTCGGCGGAAAACTGCTGTTCCTCCACCCGATCGAGCTTGAATCCGCGCCGCGTGAACTCGATGTTGTGCTCGATGTAAGGCTTTTCGAACGTGATCTCGTTGGGCTTCACCACAAGCCACTGAGTCAGCGCGGGCAGCACCACCACCAGCAACAACCAGGCGCCACCAATCACCACCCAGGCACCGATCACAGCAACCACATTGGCTGGCGCGATGGCCTCCCAGCGGGCGACCAGCCGGGTCATGAAGCCACGGAACCCGTCAAAGAGCGGCAGCATGCCGGCCACCAGAAACACGGCGCCCATAAGGATCAGCGCCGGGAGACGGACGTGGACGTCCGTCCATCCGGGTCCCAACACCACGCCGAGCTTCGAGTAAAGCAGGTGCACAACGCTCAGGAGCTGACCAAATGCCAGCACCACAGCCAGGGTCAGGCTGGCGCCCGGAATGAGGAGCCGACCCCTCGGCACCGCGAACGCTGGTCCGGGCATCACCATGCCGTCCTCTTCGCGCAGGGCCAGCACCGTAATCAGCGAGATCAGCGCCACGAAGAGACCCAGCCAGAACACACCATCCAGCAAAGGCAGAACGAAAAGATAGAAGCCGGTGTCCAGCCCGAGCAGAGGGTCAACGATCCCGGTTTCCACGCGATTTAGAAACAGCAGTGCCGGCTTCCAGGATGCCAGGCCCCAGATCACGCCCGCCGCTGCCGAGGCAGCGGCCACGCCGCGCCTGAGGTAGATGCCCGCGCCACGAGTCAGCACCATTCCGGTCAGGCCCGCTGCGATGCCTCCCAGCAGGGGCACCAGGAGGCGCACCCAGACGAAGGTCCAGAAACGGTCGTCGTAACCGAGCGAATCGAACCACAGCATCTCCGCCCAGAACGCCATGAGGAAAATCAGCCCGAACGCCAGTCCCACGATGGTCGCGCCGATCCAGAGTCGGGCTTTGCGCCGATGGCGGCTGCCGGAATGCATCAACCATCCTCCGGAGCCGAGCAGCGCAAGGAAAAATAGGACGTACATGATTCTGACCCTTTTGCCGACGATCTCAGTCTGGCACCAGGATCCGCGGCAGCAACCGTGGTTATTACCTAGGCTCGCAAGCTCCGCTCAGCCCGAGCTAGCCCTTGACGCAGAGCATCGGGACCCTCCGGGCCACCTTGACCGTCAACTCCGCCCGGTCCCGCCAGCGGAGATCACCCGCGTATCGGGAGCGAACCCGGTGCCCCACCAATAGGAAACCCGTACCCCCAGTAGCCGTCCGGCGCGCAATACTCGATCTCGATCGTTTCCTGCTCCGCGACGGCGGCGCAAGTGATGATGGCCATGAGCCCGAACGCCGCCTGTTCGAAAGCCCCAGCGAGCACCCATCCAGTTACGGCATTTCACGCTATCGCGCGGCTGAATCATCGAATATAGGGGATGTCCGAGGTGCCCTAGGTGCGCCGCAAGCGCTCGATGAGGCTCGACGTGTCCCAGCGCCCGCCACCATAGCTCTGAACGTCGGCGTAGAACTGGTCCACCAGCGCCGCGAGCGGCAAGCGGGCGTGCAGGCGCCGTCCCGCCTGAAGCGCGATGGCCAGATCTTTGCGCATCCAGTCAACGGCGAAGCCGAATTCGAACTCGCCCCGGGCCATGGTGGCGTGGCGGTTCTCCATCTGCCAGGACTGGGCGGCGCCCTTGGAGATCACGTCCACCACCGACTCGATATCGAGCCCGGCCCGCTCGGCAAAGTGGAGGCCCTCTGAGAGTCCCTGCAGGACGCCGGCAATGCAGATCTGATTGACCATCTTGGTGAGCTGCCCCGTGCCCGCCGGACCCATCCTAAGGACCGATCGGCCGTAAGCCTGCATGACCGGCAGAGCGTCGTCGAAGGTCGCCTGCTCGCCGCCAACCATCACGGTGAGCTGCCCGTTCTCCGCACCCGCCTGACCTCCGGAGACGGGCGCATCCAGAAAGCCGCAACCGCGCTGCCTCGCAGCAGATGCCAGCTCCTCAGCAAGCTCTGCGGAGACGGTGGTGTGATCGATCAACACCGAGCCCTCGGCAAGCCCCTCGAGCACCCCGTCGGGCCCGTAGACGACGGCACGCACGTCGTCGTCGTTGCCCACGCAGAGACAGACCACGTCCGCGCCCAGCGCAGCTTCCCGCGGCGTCTCGGTACGCAGGCCGACATGCTCCGACGCCCACCGCTCAGCCTTCGTGCCTGTCCGGTTGAAGACGCGCACGGAATAGCCGGCCCGCGCCAGGTGCCCGGCCATGGGATAACCCATGACGCCGAGCCCTACGAAGCCCACCTTGCTGTTCCCGGTCACCATGCGCCTCCTTCAACGGTTACCAACGCGCGTCCTCTAGACGTCATCGTAGTCGAGCACCAGCTCATCGCTGGCCGGCCGGGACTGACACGCCAGCACGTAGCCGTTCTCGATTTCCCAATCCTCCAGCGAAAAATTTTCAGCCATCTCGGCCATACCCTCGACCACGCGGGTACGACAGGTAGAGCACACGCCGGCGCAACAGGAGTAAGGCAGGTCGATGCCCGAATCCAGGGCGGCGTCCAGGATTGACTCCTCGTCCGGGCCCATTTGGAAGGTACGTCGGCGCCCGTCCATGACCACCGTAATCTGCGCAACGCCACCTCTGCGGCTCGCCGGCGCGCCCGCGCCTTCCGCGACGGCGACGCTTTCCAGCGTGAAGTGCTCGCTGTGAATCCGGTCCGCCGAGACCCCCAGCTCGCCTAGGGCCGAACCCACCACGGAGATCATGTCACCGGGCCCGCACAGGAAGAACTCGTCCGTCGTCGCCGGATCGAAGAGCTTGCCAGCCGTGGCGCCAACCTTGGCCCGGTCGATGCGCCCGTTGAACACGTCTGCATCGGCAGGTTCGCGACTCATCACGAAGTGCAGGGCAAGCCGGCCCGGGTAGCGATTTTTCAGGTCCAGCAACTCATCGAGAAACATGGCTCGAGCCGCGCTGCGGTTGCCGTAGCAGACCGTCCAGCTGCAGTCCGGCTCCTGCGCGAGCTTAGTCCGCACGAGCGAGAGGACCGGGGTGATTCCGCACCCCGCGGCGAAGGCCACGTAGCGCCGGCCCTGCGGCCCACGGCACTGGCTTGCAAAGCTGCCGAGCGGAGGCATTACCGAGAGCCGAGCACCCGGTGTCAGCCTCGCCAGGTATGTGGACATCCGACCGTCGGCATGCTGGCGCACGCCGATGCGCAGCGGAAACTCCCCCGGGGTGCTGACGAGCGAGTAGGATCGTCTCACCTCCTCACCGTCGATGTCGGCCTTTAAGACCACGTGTTGCCCGGCGACACCGGTGAACGCGTCACGCAGTTCGGGAGGCACGCCAATCTCGATGCACACCGCGTCCTCACCCGCGGGCGCGCATCCAGCCAGCTCCAGGTCGTGAAACTTCAGCAAATCAAGCCACCCCCGCCATCAGTGACACTTGAAGTAATCAAAGGGCTCCCGGCAGGAGAGGCACCTGAAGAGCGCTTTGCACGGGGTGGAGCCGAACTCGCTGATCATCTCGAGCTTACGGCCTCCACAATGCGGACAGGAATCCGGCCCGTCGGGCAACGACGGGTTGGGCGGCGCTATCCCAAACTCCAGGAGCTTACGCCGCCCTTCGGGGCTGATCCACGCGGCGCTCCAGGGCGGGGAAAGGACCTCCTCGATCTTGGCGCTCTCGTAACCGCTGCGAGCAAGGGCGCTCGAGATAGACTCGCGAATCACCTCCGTCGCCGGACAGCCCGAGTACGTTGGCGTGATTCCTACCTCAGGACCCGGCATGCGAACATAGCGGATGATGCCGAGATCCACGACGCTGAGCACCGGAATCTCCGGGTCAGGGACGCCTCGCAAAACCGCCCAGACGCCTTCTTCACCGCCCTGATCGCCAACGATACGGATGGGCTCATCGTCTACCACGATGCCCCCGGATAGGTCCGCTGCAGGACCTGCATCTCTGCCAGCAGGTGGCCCAGGTGCTCCGTGTGCTCGCCACGCTTGCCGAACCATCCGTACGGCACGTCGTCCGGACGCGTGAGCGTAGCGTCGGCCAACACGGCGTCGACGCGCCGGGACCAGGGCTCACGGAGCGCCACCAGATCGGGTCCGATGCCAGCCGCCTGCATCTCGAGGTCCACGTCGTCCGGCGAGAACAGCTCAGTGGTGAATTTCCAAAGGCTCTCGAGCGGGGCCTGAACGCGCCGATGGCTCTCCTCGGTGCCGTCGCCCAGGCGAACCAGCCAGCCGCTGGAGTAACGCAGGTGATAGCGGACTTCCTTCAGAGCTTTCGCGGCTATCTCTGCCAGACGTCCATCACCGGACGCCTCGAGCTCCTGATACATCGTCAGCTGCCAGGCATCGAACAGAAACTGCCGGGCCACGGTGCAACCGAAGTCACCGTTAGGCTGCTCGACCAGGCTCACGTTGCGGTAATCGTCCGGCGTTCGCAGGAACGCGAGATCGTCCTCGCCTCGCCCCTTGCCCTCCACATCTCCGGCGTAGGCGTAGAGCAAACGGGCCTGGCCGATCAGATCCAGGGAGACATTGGCGAGACCGAGATCCTCTTCAAGCGCCGGCGCGTGGCCGACCCACTCGGCAACCCGCTGCCCGAGAATCAGACTGGAGTCTGCAAGCCGCAGCAGATACTCGGTCGACGCCGACGTCGACATCAGATGTTCTTCACCTCGTCCGGGATGTCGTAAAACGTCGGGTGCCGGTAGACCTTGTCCTCGGCGGGCTCGAAGAAGGCATCGGCATCGTCCGGATCCGACGCCACGATGGCCGACGACGGCACCACCCAGATGCTCACGCCCTCTGAACGCCGGGTGTAAAGATCGCGTGCATGCTCCAGGGCCATCGCGGCATCCACCGCGTGTACGCTGCCGACGTGCTTATGTTCGAGGCCCGTCCGCGCGCGAATGAACACCTCGAAGAGCGGCCAGGCGGGATCGCCGCGTTGCCCGCTCATCGCTTACGCAGCCTGACCTTCGACGGCGCGCTTGCGCGCGTGAGCCAACGCCGCCTCTCGAACCCAGGCGCCCGCCTCGTGCCCCTTCTGCCGGGCGGCCAAGCGCTCCTGGTTACAGGGTCCGTGCCCGGCCAGAACCTGCTTGAATTCCTCCCAATCGATCTCACCGGTCTGGTACTGCTGGCTCGCCTCATCCCAGGTGAGATCGGTGTCCGGTACCTCGAGCCCCAGATAATCCGCCTGAGGAACCGTGGCGTCGACGAACTTCTGCCGCAGCTCGTCATTGGTGAAGCGCTTGATCTTCCAGCGCATGGACTGCGCGGTGTGGGTAGAGTCCTTATCGCTCGGGCCGAACATCATCAGAGCCGGCCACCACCAACGATCCAGCGCACCCTGAGCCATGTCGCGCTGCTCCGGCGTGCCGGTGGCCAGCTTCAGCATGATCTCGTAGCCCTGCCGCTGGTGGAAACTCTCTTCCTTGCAGATGCGCACCATCGCCCGGGCATACGGTCCGTAGGAACACCGGCACAGGGGGATCTGGTTCATGATGGCTGCACCATCGACGAGCCAGCCGATGGCCCCGATGTCCGCCCAGGTAGGCGTCGGGTAATTGAAAATGCTCGAGTACCTGGCCTGCCCGCTCAGCAGCTGCTCGATCATCTGCTCACGTGAGATCCCAAGTGTCTCGGCGGCCCCATAGAGGTACGCGCCGTGTCCGCCTTCGTCCTGAACCTTGGCGATCAGCACCGACTTGCGTCGCAGCGTGGGGGCCCGGGAAATCCAGTTGCCCTCCGGCAGCATGCCGACAATCTCGGAATGAGCATGCTGGGAGATCTGCCTAACCAGCGTCATCCGATACGCATGCGGCATCCAGTCCTTCGGCTCGATTTTCTCGTCCGCATCGATCCGCGCCTGAAACCGGGCTTCGAGCTCGGCGAGCTCCTCGGAGGGAATGTGCAGGCTTTCGTCACCGAGCGAGTCGAGACCCTGGGTGTACATGAGCGCATCCGCGTTGTTCGCAAGCGACGATTGTAACCCTTCGGGCGGAACCCGACTAACCGGCCCGCACGCGCGACCTAGGGCGTGTGATCGACGAGAAAGTTCAGCACTCGGGTGCGCGCCGCCTCCAGATATTCCGGCTCTTTCCAGCGCTCGACGAGTTCAGCGTCGGGAGCCAGCGCGACGATTTCCCGGGAGGTGCTCTCCGGGTGGTAGAGATCCCGGCCACAGAGCACGAGGAGCGGCGTCGAGCAGCCGGCCACGAACTCGCGGGAAACGTTGAAGAGAAAGTCTCCGCCGTACATCGAGCGTTTGAACGCATCCCACACCTTGGGATCCACATCGCCCCGCCGCGGCTTCAACTCCTCGGCCCAGCTGTCGAACATGTCGAAGAACGCCTGCCGGTTGCCGTCGAGACCGATGGGCTGAAAGAGCACTGCGGACGCGACTCTGTCCGGGGCTGTGCTGGCGAGGCCCATGCAGTAAGGGCCCCCGATGCACATGCCGGCCACGTGAAACTGTTGCACCCCCAGATGATCGAGCAGGGCGAGCTGATCGTCCGTGTAGACCTGCCAACCGTCCGAATCTCGGATAGGCGCCCGGGACAGCCCGGCGTTGCGCTGATCCATGACGATCACCTTGAAGTGGGGCTCGAGATGTTCGATGGGGTTCCACGGGGCATTCGCCCACGCGCCGATGGTCGACCGCATGCCGCCCGGAGCGATCAGCAGGATAGGGAATCCGGAGCCGTGCTCCTCGTAATGGATGGAAACGCCATCCCGCTCGAAGGTAGCCATGAGATCAGCCCTCTTCTAACACGGCCTCAAACGTCTCGAGATTCGGATGGCCGAGGTAGGTGCCCTTCGGCGCGCTGGCCTGGGCATGGGCCCGCCGGAAATTGTCCGATTCGGTCCAGGCCTCGAAGGCTGCCCGCGACTCCCACACGCTGTGCGATGCGTACAGCGTGTGATCGTCCTTCTCGGGCCCACGGAGCAGTGCGAAGCGCTTGAAGCCCGGAACGTCGGACAGAAAGCTGTCCCGCTCCCGCCAGACTTTCTCGAATCCCTCCTCAAACCCTTTCGCGATCTCAAATCTATTCATGGCTATGAACATAGCTACCCTCCTGCTCGGGTTGTCTTTGAAGCTGCGCATCGGCCAGTTGAAACGTATCGTTCAGCTGTCGTGGGCTCTGGACGACGCGACCGGCCACCAGCCTGTTCTGATCGTCGATGATCGCGATGCTCGGCAGCTGTCGCACCTGAAGGTGCAGGGCGAGTTCCTGAGAAATCAAGTACCTGTCCGGATCGATGCCATTCGCGTCAGCGTACGCAGGGTAAGACGGCATGTCGGAGCCGTCACTTACCCAGTAACCCTCCAACCACGAGTTGCGATCCCCGAGCATGTCCAGATAAGCGGGCAGCACGGAGCGGCAGATCGGACAGTCGGCCCCAATGAAGAGCAACGCCGACCAGCGGCCACTGCGGGCCGCATCTTTGAGCCTCACGTGCCCGGAAGCGAGGGTAGGCAACTCCAGATCGGGTACCTCGCCACCTTCCTCAACTCCCTGGTTTTTTGCCACCAGGCCCAGGGGCGCCGTGCGTTCATGAAGAATGCCGATCTGCCGGGCAAGCGAAAGCACTACCAGGGCGAGGGCGCCCAGCACGGCCAGTAGCAGAAGGTTAGAGACGAACAGCCATGTCATGGCCAGGGAGTGTAATCCACGCCGCCTCCGGTACGATACCGTCATGGAAATCGATCTCTGGCGCCCGCTGGCCGGGCTGAGCCTCTTCCTGTTCTCGATGAGCATCATCGAGCACGCTCTGGAGGAGGTCTCCGGCAGAGCTTTCCGAAAGTTTCTCCGTCGAAACACCGATAAGCCTTTAAAGGGCATCGCTAGCGGTACTCTGGCTACGGCCGTTCTTCAGTCGAGTTCCTTCGTGGGCGTGATGATGCTCGCTCTGGTGGGTGCAGGCGTGATCCAGATGCGAAACGCGCTGTCGGTGATTTTCGGTGCCAACCTCGGCACCACCATGACAGGCTGGATCGTCGCGACCATCGGTTTCAAGCTCGATCTCGACACGCTGGCGCTTCCGCTGATCGCCGTGGGCGGGCTCGCGGCCATCGGCATTCGCGACCATCGCGCATCCCAGGCGGCGCGGATCCTGTTCGGGGTCGGTCTGCTGCTCCTGGGTCTGGATCTGATGAAGGGCGCCGTGGGGAACATTGCCGAAGCATTCGATGTCACCATCCTGCAGGAGCTTAGCGCTGCGCAGTATCTCCTGTTCGGAATCGTCTTCGCCGCCATCGTCCAGTCGAGCTCAGCGACCATGATGGTCACCTTGAGCGCGCTGCACGGAGGCATCATCGACCTGCCGGCGGCAGCCGCCGTCATCATCGGCGCCGATCTCGGCACCACGGGCACGGTTCTGCTGGCGGCGATGAAAGGCAGCGCAGCAAAAAAACGCGTCGCCATGGGCCACTTCCTGTTCAACCTGATCACCGATCTCATGGCCTTTGTGCTGCGCGTTCCGCTGCTGAGCCTTATCCTGCTCATCGGGCTGTCGGATCTACTCGCCCTGGTTGCTTTTCACAGCGCCTTCAACCTCATCGGGATCGTTATGTTCCTGCCTCTGATCGGTCGCTTCGCAAGCTGGCTGGAGCATCGATTCACCGAAGCGGAGGCCTCAATCGGCCGCCACCTCGCCGATGTGGCGGTGGACCTGCCCGAGGCGGCGGTCGAAGCGATCCGCCTGGAAACCAATCACCTGATGCAGCGTGTGCTCTGTCAGAACCTGAAGGTGCCGGAACCGGAGATCCCGTTGCCTGAAGGTTCCTTACCCGTGGGAATCCACGAAGCCAGTGCCATCGCCACGGCATTGGAAAGCGAGTTCGAGTCCGCGTACGCAGCGAGCAAACGCCTGGAGGGCGCGCTCATCACCTTCGCGACCGACGCGCAGGCGGCCCCGCTGGAAAAGAGCGAAAGCGACCTCATCACCCGATGCCAATTCGCCGCTCGCGAAGCCGTCCACTCGTCAAAGAGCCTGAAAGACGTGCGAGGCGATCTGCGGGCATTCGCCCTCTCCCACCGACCGATCCTGAACGGCTACGACAGCCGATTTCGGGAGATCATGGAAGATTTTTACACTCGGCTGTTCCAGCTTCGCCGCGCGCCGACGACGGATCAAGCGGGCGGCGGCCCGGAGCTGGAAGACCTAATCGTTCTCAACCAGCTGGCGCATCAACGCCATAAGGAACTGCACGCCTCGATATATGAGGATGTCCGGGCCGATCGGCTGAACGAGGAGGAAATTTCGTCTCTGCTCAACGCGAATCGGGAGCTTTTCAACTCCAACCGAGCGTTGCTTTCGGCAATCGCCACCATCACCCTCCCGCTGGAGCAGGCAGCCACCTTCGACCTGCTCCCGGCCAGCGTCATCTAGTCAGCCGCAAAAAGATCGGCGAAGCGCTCGCGAAGCTCGTTCTTCTGCACCTTGCCCATGGCGTTGCGGGGAAGCTCGGCGACGTTGACCACACGCTTGGGCTGTTTGAATCGGGCAAGCTGACCTTCCAGACCGGCGGCGATCGTCTGGTCGCTCACCTCGTCCGACTCCGGCACGACCACGGCAACCACACCTTCGCCGAAATCGGGGTGCGGCACCCCGATCACGGCGCTCTCCCGCACCCCGGGAACCTCGTCGATCAGACGCTCCACCTCCTTGGGATAAACGTTGTAACCCCCGGAGATGACGAGATCCTTGGAGCGGCCCACGATGGTGACGCGACCCGCCGCATCCATTCGACCCAGGTCGCCGGTGACGAAGAACCCGTCGGGCCGGATCTCCTCCGCCGTCTTCTCGGGCATGCGCCAATACCCCGAGAATACGCTCGACCCACGAACCTCGATCATGCCCACATCCTCGCCCGTCAGCGGGTTGCCGTCATCGTCGGCGATCCTCACCTCCATGCCCGGAAGCGCAAAGCCCACCGTGCCCGCGAGGCGCTCGCCATCCAGCGGGTTCGACGCGATGATGATGGTTTCGCTCATGCCGTAGCGTTCGAGAATCTCGAAACCCGTGCGCTCGCGCCAGGCATGAAAGGTCGCTTCCGTGAGCGGCGCGGAGCCGGAGATAAAGAGCCGCATGTTGCGGCAGACGTCCGCGCCGAAGCCCGGAAAATCCAGTAGCCTCGTGTAAAAGGTCGGAACCCCCATGAGCACGGTGGACTCCGGCAGGCACTCGACGATCGTTTTCGGATCGAACTTCGGCACGAAGTTGACGGGCGTGCCGGAGAGGAACGCACAGTGAAGCGCGATGAACAGTCCGTGCACGTGAAAGATGGGCAACGCGTGGAGCAGCACGTCGTCATCACGCCAGCCCCAGCAGTCGAGCAGGCTCTCGGCGTTGGAGAGCAGGTTGTGCTGGCTGAGCATTGCGCCTTTGGAGCGGCCCGTGGTGCCAGACGTGTAGAGAATCGCAGCCAGGTCGTCAGGATTTCGCGGAACCGCCTCATCGAGCGGCTCGGCCATTGTCGCTTGCTCGAGCAGCGAACCGTCCCCATCGGCTCCGAGCGTCAGAACCGTGACGCTGCCAGCCACTCCGGCAAGCGTCGACTGGTCCGACGGGCGGCAGACGAAGAGCGCAGGCTGGGCATCGCGCAGAAAGTATTCCACCTCCGCGCCGGTATAGGCGGTGTTGATGGGCACGTAGACGGCGCCGAGGCGCAGGCAGGCGAGGTACAGCGCAACCGCCTGGGGCGACTTGTCAACCTGAACGAGGACGCGATCCCCCGCCGCTACCGGCACACCAGCCAGCAGTTCGGCGATCCGCGTGGAGAGATCGTTGAGCTCGCCGTAGGACCAGTCGCGCCCGCCGGCAACCTGCAGGCAGGGCCGCTCGGCGTGCCGCTCGAAGGACGCCACGATACGTTTAGTCAGGGTGGCCGCCATGGTCATCGCCGTGCTGAAAAATGAAGATTGTGGCAGCACCTTCATTCCTTGTCGCGTTCGGACCGGCAATGGCGGTAACCTTGCCGGCTCGACTAACCGGACCATCTCTTTGAGAAGAGTCTCGATCATCGCGGTCTGCTTCATCGTTTCGGGATGCGGCGAATCGGAACCCGCTGCCCGCCCGGGCCCGCCCGGCGCCTGGGGCGGCCCGACGGCTGTGGTCACCGTTGCGGCCCAGAGGCGGCCTTTGCGGACCCAGGTGGAGGCCATCGGGACAGCCTCGGCGAACGAGTCGGTCACCATCACCGCGAAGGTCACGGACACCGTCAGCCAGGTCCGCTTCGAGGACGGAGACTACGTCAGCGCCGGCGACGTGCTCGTTGAGCTCACCAACGAGGAGGAGACCGCACTGCTGGCAGAAGCCGAGGCCAACGCCAGGGATACCCGCACTCAGCTCGACCGGCTCGAAGACCTGCTCGTTCAGGGCAGCGTGCCCATCTCTCAGGTCGACGAGGCCCGAGCCCGCCATTCTGCCGCGATTGCCCGCTACCAATCGGTGGTCGCCCGTCTCGAAGATCGGCTGATCACGGCGCCGTTCTCCGGCGTTCTGGGATTCCGCCAGGTGAGCGCCGGCACCCTCATCACGCCCGGCACGCCGATCACGACCCTCGACGACGTCTCCATCATCAAGCTCGACTTCTCCATTCCGGAGATTCACCTGAGCCTTCTCCAGCCCGGGCAGCTCATAGAGGCCGAAAGCCCTGCCTACCCGGGATCGGCGTTCTCGGCCACGGTAAAGACCATCGGTTCCCGCGTCGACCCGGTGACGCGCGCCGCCGTGGTGCGCGCGCACATCGAAAACGGGGACATGCGCCTGCGCCCCGGCATGCTGCTCACGGCCAGATTGACCACCTCTGAGCGCGATGTCCTCATGATCCCCGAGACGGCCCTGATCCAGCGCGGCGCCGAGGTGCTCGTCTTCACCGTCGCAGAGGACGCCGCCCGTGCAAGGCAGATCGTCCACGGCGTTCGCGACGCCGGCTGGGTGGAGGTGCTGGACGGGCTGACGGAGGGCGAGCTGGTGATCACCGACGGCCTCATCAAGGTGCGCGACGGGTCGCCCGTCAAACAGATCACCGCGGATCAGGGCTGAGCATCATGTGGCTATCTGACATATCCGTTCAGCGCCCCGTGTTTGCCAGCGTGATCAGCCTGGCGCTGATCGCCTTCGGCGCCCTGTCTTTCAACCTGCTCCCTCTGCGCGAGTACCCGGACATAAACCCCCCCCTGGTCTCGATACGCACCGCATACGTTGGGGCCTCGGCAGAGATCATCGAATCCCGCGTGACCCAGGTGATCGAGGATCAGATCAGCGGCATCGAGGGCATCAAGAGCATCAGCTCATCGAGTCGCGACGAGGCCTCCAACATCAACATCGAGTTCGAGCTGGACCGCGACATCGACGAGGCCGCCAACGACGTGCGCGACCGGGTGGCCCGCATCGTCGGGCGGCTCCCCGAAGACGTCGAGCTGCCCATCGTCGCAAAGCAGGACTCGGATGCCCGTCCGATCATGTACATCAGCCTCACCAGCTCGCGGATGAGCGTGATGGAACTCAACGACTACGCCGAGCGCTACATCGTCGACCGCTTCGAGATCATCCCCGGCGTCGCAAGCGCGGCGATGCACGGCAGCGGCAAACCCAGCATGCGTATATGGCTCGACCGGCTCGCGTTGGCCGCCCGCGACCTGACGGTGATCGACATCGAGGATGCCCTGCGTCGAGAGAACCTGGAGCTGCCCGCGGGGCGAATCGAATCCTCCGAGCGTGAGTTCCGCGTGCGGCTGGCCCGGGGGTACGAGACCGACGAGGACTTTCGAAAGCTCGTCCTGGGTGTCGGCAGCGACGGACATCTGATCCGTCTCGGCGAGGTCGCCGACGTGAACCTCGCACCGAGCAACACGAGGGAGTCGTTCCGGGCCAATCGCCAGAACACGGTCGGTCTGGCCATCACCAAGCAGTCCACGGCCAACACGCTGGCCACCCTGGAAGCGGTCAAGGCCGAGATCGCGCGGGTGAACGAGACGCTACCGGATCACATGGATTTCGTGCCGAGCTCGGACGATTCCCTGTTCATTCGCGAGGCAATCAACGCCGTCTATCAGACCATCGCCATCACCACGGCGTTGGTGAGTCTAGTGATCTTCGTGTTTCTCGGCAGCATCCGCTCCATGATCATCCCTGCCGTGACCATCCCCGTGTGCCTGACCTCGGCGTTCATCGCCCTGGCCGTGTTCGGCTACTCGGTCAACCTGGTCACCATGCTGGCCCTGGTGCTGTGCATCGGGCTGGTCGTGGACGATGCCATCGTCGTGCTCGAAAACATCCATCGGCGGGTGGAGCGAGGCGAGCCGCCCCTGGTTGCCGCGTACCGGGGCTCCAGGCAAGTGGCCTTTGCGGTGATCGCGACCACCGTCGTCTTGGTGGCGGTGTTCACGCCCATCATGTTTCTGCGCGACAACATGGGCGTGATTTTCAGCGAGCTGGCGGTCACGGTGTCCGCCGCGGTGGTCTTCTCCAGCGTTCTGGCGCTGTCACTGACGCCCATGATGAGCTCGAAGCTGCTGCGCAAGACGACGGCGAAGAATCCTGTGACCCGTATCGTGGAGCGGGCCTTCGCGCGTCTGGAGGCAAGCTACCAGCGCGCGCTCAAACGACTTCTTCCTCACAGCTGGGCGGCCGCCGTGATCACGGTGATCGTGATCGGCCTCGCCTATTGGCTCATGGGCGTGGTCCCGCGGGAGTACGCTCCGCGAGAGGACCAGGGTTTCTTCATGGCTCAGGTGCTGGCCCCGGAGGGAACGGGATTCGATCGCATGCAGGAACACATGGGCAAGGTCGAAGCTCCGCTGATGCAGATGCAGGATGAGGAACTCATTTCCCGGGTGCTGGTCCGCGTGCCCAGCTGGGGCGGGACGAGCCCGAACACCGGCATGGTGATCGTCTCGCTCAAGCCGTGGCGGGAGCGCGACGCGACCACCCGCGAGATCATCGGCCGCGCCTCGGCACAATGGCAGGAAATCCCGGCCGTGCGGATCTTCGCATTCGAGCGCTCGGGGCTGTCCCGGGGGGGCGGCGGTCGCCCGGTGCAGTTCGTCATCGGCGGGCCCAACTACGAAACCCTGGCCCAGTGGCGCGATCTCCTGGTCGCGCGCGCGACGGAATATCCGGGCATGACGCGCGTCGACAGCGATCTGAGGGAGACCCAGCCGCAGCTCATCGTGCGGGTCGACAAGAATCGCGCCGCGGCGCTCGGGATCTCGGTGCAGAACGTCGGCAGGACGCTTGCCGCCATGATGAGTGAACGTCGGGTAACGACCTTCGTTCAGGACGGCGAAGAGTACGACGTCATTCTGCAGGCCAAGGATGATCAGAGGGCAACAGCGGGCGATCTTCAGAACATCTACGTGCGCTCGGAGACTACCGGGCGACTGATTCCGCTGGCCAACCTCATACGGGTCGAGGAGACGGCTGGCGCCGGACGGTTCAATCGCTACAACCGCATTCGTGCCGTCACCATCGAGGCGGGGCTGGCCCCGGGTTACGCGCTGGCAGACGCTCTGGAGTTTCTCGAGCAGGTGGTGCGTGAGGAGCTCCCTGAAACCGCCCAGGTCGACTACCGGGGTGAATCCCTCGAGTTCAAAGAAGCCAGCGGCTCGCTGCTGTTCACCTTCGCCATCGCGCTGATGATCGTCTTTCTGGTTCTGGCCGCGCAGTTCGAAAGCTTCGTCCATCCCCTCGTCATCCTGCTGACCGTACCCATGGCCATCGCGGGCGCGCTGTTCGGCCTCATGCTGACGGGCGGCACGCTCAACATCTACAGCCAGATCGGCATCGTCATGCTCATCGGCATCGCGGCTAAAAACGGCGTTCTCATCGTGGAGTTCATCAATCAGCTTCGCGACGCCGGACGCTCTTTCGACGAGGCCATCGTCGAGGCAGCGGGCATTCGCCTGCGTCCCGTCATCATGACGACTATCTCGACGGTCATGGGCTCTACGCCGCTGATCCTCGCCGCCGGTGCCGGCTCGACGAGCCGCAGCATGCTGGGAGTCGTTATCTTCTCCGGCGTCTCGCTGGCGACGCTGCTGACGCTCTTCATCGTTCCGGCGTTCTATCGCCTGCTCGCTCGAAGAACAGGCTCGCCCGAGGCAACGGCCCGCCGCCTGAAGGGGCTGATTCAGTCCTGATCGAGGCTGCCGGAATCCTCCGGCGCGCTCAGGGACGGGGTTTCCAGAAGTTCTTCAGTGCCCGGCGGCTCGTCCCCGACCTCTTCGAAACCGGCCAGGAATCGCTGGTAGGCGGGCGACTCCGGCGAGATCTCGGCGGCCCTCTCGGCATCCGCCCGAGCGGCCTGAAGATCACCGAGCTTCTGGAACAGAAGCGCCCGGTTGTAGTGGGCGAATGCCAGGCTGTCGTCGGCGATCTCGATGGCTCGCTCGAGATCGCGCATGGCACGCTCGTAGCGCTTGGCCCGGACCAGGGTATTTGACCGGTTGATGTAAATGCTGCCCACTTCCGGGGCAAGCTTCACTGCCCGGTTGTGATCGTGCAGCGCGTTGCGGATATCGCCCATGCGGGCATAGAGAATACCGCGATTGGAGTGGGTAGCCGCTCGGTCGAGGGTGGTCAGAGCCTGATACTCCAATGCCCGACCGCAGGTATCGATGTCGTACTCGCCCCCGTCGTGAAGCGCAGCCTGGTAACACTCGAAGGCCGCCGATTCGTTGAAGAGCACCGTTTCCATGGCAGCAGCCAGCGCCGACGAGAGCAGCAGCGGTAATGCGATCAGTGGGGCTCGGTCAACCATCTTCTCCGCTCTCCTGCTCTTCCACCGCCCGTGCATCAGGCTCGGTAAGGCCGGCCACATATGGCATGACAACGTGCCGAACGATCCCTCTGCCGTACTCGCTGTACCAGACCTTCGGATCCTGTGCCTTCACCGGCATGTCCTCGTCCCGCGGCACCATGCGCGCATCTCTGAGCACCGTGAGCGCCACGTCGACGGTTTCCTCGTCCATCAGGTTGACGGCAGCCCGGGTCCAGCAGTGAATTTCCCTGGGCATCTGCTCTGCCTTTCGCACGCAATTCAGCGCGTCCAACGTATCTGCGAGGAGCTCGAGCAGGCGCCGATGCTGGTAGGCACGTGAGAGATAAAGCCGGCTGCGCTCCCTAGGGGACGCGTCTGCACCGCGCGCCTCTAATGCCCGCTCGGTTTCCCGCAAACGGGCCGACTCTTCCTCGGTCTGCTTGGGCACCACGGCCACCAGCAGCGACACGCGCGACGCCAGATCGTTGGCCACGCGCAAACGGTGGGTGCGAATCTCCCAGTCAAAGTTGCTGGGGTAAACCAGGTCCCAGGCGCTGACGCTCTGCGCGCCGGCGCCAGGAGCGATCAGGAGCGCCAGCGCACAGGCCAGACCGAAGGCGAGCTTCATCCGGCCTCCTCTGCTGGCGCGCCCACGGCGAGCCGGTCATGCAGGTTGTTGCGCTTCAGACTCCCCACCGGATCAATCTCCTGAACCTCGAGCGACAGCGCCAACCCGCGTCGGTCGGCGCAATCCCCAAGGTGGTCACACAGTACCTCGAAAAGTCTTTCGGCGACCCGCCTGCGGGTTTCGGGCGGCCGCCCGTGGCCAATCCGGACCACGAGATGCACGAAGGCGTGGCCTGGATCCCCGTCGGCGATGACGAAGTGCTCCCTTCGAACCGCTCGCACACGAATGCCCGGCAGGGGAAACACCCCCGTATCTACCGCACAGTCGCGGAGCCTGGACATCAGCGCTTCCAGCTCGAGCTCGTTGTCGAGGTTTGCCGAGTACTCGATGATCAGGTGCGGCACCGGCGGGTCCCCGCGTTGACACTGCAGATGACAGGATGAAGTATGACAGCGCTCCGGATCAGTGGTTCCTGATCATTCTATGCCCATGGGCGCCAGACGGGGAGAGCGGGTGCGGTTTCTGACATATCGCTGGAACGGGCGTATTGCCTTCGGTGCCGTCATCGATGGCGGCATCGTCGATCTCGCGGCGCGTCTGCCCGAATTCGGTTCTCTGCGGGACGTGCTCGACGCCGGCGCGCTGGATCTGGCCCGACGGGTGGCGGAGGAGGCGGTTCCGGATCATCCGCTCAAGGGCGTTGAATTTCTGCCGCCCATTCCCGATCCGCAGAAGATTTGCTGCATCGGAGTGAACTACGGCAACCGCAACCAGGAGTACGGCGACGCTACGCCCGCCGCTCCTTACCCGAGCCTGTTTCTGCGCACCCGGGAGTCTCTGGTCGGTCACCTGGAGCCGATCGTGCGCCCGCCGGAGTCGGAGCAACTGGATTACGAGGGCGAGATCGTGATGGTCGTGGGCAAAGCCGGTCGACGCATTCCGGAGAATGAGGCCCGCGCCCACGTGGCCGGCCTGACCATGATGAACGAAGGGACGATTCGCGACTGGCTGCGACACTCGAAATTCAACGTCACCCAGGGGAAAAATTTCGAACGCTCCGGTTCGGTGGGCCCCTGGCTGGTCTCCCTGGACGAGATCGGCAGATTTGACGATCTGCACGTCGTGACCCGGGTGAACGGCGAGGTCCGCCAGGACGATCGCACGGACAACCTCCTCTTCTCCTTCGAATATTTGATCAGCTACCTGTCTACCTTTATGCGCCTGCAGCCGGGCGACCTCATCTCGACCGGAACGCCGACCGGCGCAGGCGCACGATTCGATCCGCCCCGCTACCTGAAGCCAGGTGACGTCATCGAGGTGACCGGCGACGGCATCGGCACGCTTAAGAACGTCGTCGAGGACGAAATCCCGTGATCCCGGGAAGGAATCTCGGCGACGTCGGGGCATGCCGGTGGCGCCAGATCCATGGGGGAGGAACTGAAATGCCCGGCACGTTACACTGAACGGCCAATCCAACCAAGCACAGGAGAGGACCCATGACGGTGGAAGGCGGATGTTACTGCGGCGCGGTGCGCTACAAGGCGGAGGGCGATGCGGTCTTCAGCGCGCAATGTCATTGCCGCGAGTGTCAGTACCTGACCGGCGGCTCGCCGAACATGTTCATGGCCGTTCCGAAGTCCGGTTTCGAGTACACCCAGGGCGAGCCCTCGGCGTTTACCCGCACGGACATCGAAAATCCGGTCACCCGAGAGTTCTGCGGTAACTGCGGAACCCACCTGCTCACCCGGGCCAACGCGATGCCGGACGCCGTAATCCTCAAGGTCGGCTCAATGGATGATCCCGGGCAGTACCCGGGCCCACAGGTAGCCATCTTCTGCGTCGACAAGCAGACGTTTCACGCGGTTCCAGCCGGCGTGCCGGAATTCGAAAGGCTGCCCGGGGGCTGACTCGGGCGTGAGCGCAAGCGACGGCCGGCGTCGCCAGGCGACGCGGGCCGTATTCGGTGTCAGCCCGCGGAGGACTCCGCGGTCACGGATATCCCCATGGAAGCCTCGCCACCCGCCTTAGCGGCATCGCGCATGCGGGCCAGCTCTTCCCAGCTGAGGTAGTTGGTCAGGCCATCTTTGTCGAAGAAGATCACCGGGCCCTCGCAGACGAACAGATACTCCGTATCCTCAAGCGCGGTCGTGGCGCCGTGCAGAACGCCGTTGGGCTCGTAGTCGTAATCACCCGCATTCAGCACGCCATCGCGCACCTGCAGCTTGCCCTTGAGTACGTACGTGTGCGCGTCGGACAGATGCTTGTGAGGCGCCGCGGTGTATCCTTTGTTCCAGCGGAACAAAGCCACCCATCTTCCAGTCTCGGCTCCCGTCCAGAGCACCTTTATCCAGGCCATGCCCGGCTCCTGTTCGATCCAGGGCTCATCCGCCCGAACGATGATGTCCGCAAGCTGATCGTTGATGGGTTCAATGTTCTGAAGAGTCATGGCCCCTCCCGGCTGATCGTCGTGACAAGTTCGCCGGCCAGCCTACACCCTTTGGGAACACCGCCTCAATCGATTTCCCGGCCTGTATTGGCAGCCGGACCAGGAAGTCAGGGCGGGGCTCGACGTCAGAGGCGGACGCGGGCCACCGTGCAGCCCACGGCGAATATCGGGATCGGAGCGTAGAAATAGAGCTCCGCCGTCGATCCTTCCGTTGCGCCCGAAACGGCGATGAAGGTGCGGATCTCGAAACCGCCCTGCCCCGCCTGGAGATAGGTTTCCTCGTCCGTGAACGCGGTCAGGGACTCCCGGTCGTTGGCCAGCCAGCTCTCCAGGAAGGCCCGATCCCAGGCCTCGTTGATCTTCCCCGAGTCGGGCGTCGCCGGCCAGTGGGATATACCGCCCGTGCCGATGATGGCGATCCGTTCCGGGCGGTCATCACAGGCACGCCTCAAGGCCCGACCGAAATCGTACGCCCGCGCCAGCGGCGTCAATGGCGGTCCCTGGCAGTTGACGTTTACCGGGATCACGGGGATGTCAAATTCGGGCGTGAGAAAGTGCAGCGGAACCATGACGCCGTGATCGAACTTCCACTCCTGCGCGTAGGCTAGGTCGACCTCCACGAGCATGGCTTCGATCAGGCTGCCGGCCAGCGCCGCGTTGCCCGGGATCCGGCAATGATCGATACCCAACCACTGCTCGTCCTCGATGGGGCCTTCATAGTAGTCGGCCATCCCCATGCAGTAGGCGGGCATGTTGTCCATGAAGAAGTTGGCGAAGTGCTCGGCCGCGATCACGATGAGAGCGTCCGGCCGCGATTCCTTCAGCTCGCGCCCCAGCCGGTAGAAGTTTTCGTACAGACCGTCCTTGAGTACGGGATCGGCGCGCTCCGCACGACCGGTGATCCCTGGAGCATGGCTGACCACGCCGGCGAACACGACCGCCATCAGACCGCCCCCCTGCCGTCCGTGGTCACGTAAAGGCCCGCGCGAACCTGTCCGTGCTCGGCAATACCGTCGCGCATGGCCTGAATGTACTCGTCCCACGCGTAGCCGCGCAGCGCCGCATAGTGCATGAGGATCTGGCCGTTGACGCCCATCACGTAGAGCAGCCCGATATCGGGCTCCCGAATGGCCTTGAGCTCCTCGTCCTCGAGGTCGTACTCCGCAAGCAGCTCATCGAAGTCCGTCTCGTAGCGTCGGCGGGCGTGGGGGTCCCGATTCAGCTGGTAGAGGAGCTTCTGCACGTAGTAGAGACTCACGGTGCCGTCACGCCTTGCCCAAGCTCGGAACGCGGTGAGTCCCGAGAGAGACACACACGTTCTTGGTTTCCATGTAGAAGTCGAAGCTGTAGTCCCCGCCGTCACGACCGATGCCACTTGCTTTCATGCCGCCGAAGGGCGTCGGCAGATGTCGGTTGTTCTCCGAGTTCACCCATATCATGCCCGCATCCAGAGCGCGGGCGAGCCGGTGAGATCTGCCCACGTCACCCGTCCACACATAGCCGGCGAGCCCGAACTCCACCTCGTTGGCGAGCTGCGCCGCTTGTGTTTCGTCGTCAAAGGGAATGGCCGTCAGCACGGGACCGAAGATCTCCTCCTGGGCAATTCGCATGTCGTTGCGGGCATGGGTGAACAGGGTGGGCGAAACATAGTTGCCCGCCGCGTGATCGTCGGGCCGACCGCCTCCGACCGCCACGGAAGCGCCTTCCGAGCGTGCGAGGGCGCAGTAGCCGACCACTTTCTCGAGGTGCACGGGGTGAATCAGAGGACCTACCTCCGTGGCCGGGTCCAGAGGATGACCTACCCGGATCTGCCCCGCCCGCTCGGCCACGCGCGCGCAAAACTCTTCGTAGATCGTGGCCTGAACCAGAAGCCGGCTCGACGAAGTGCACCGCTCGCCGTTCAGGCTGTAGATCATGAAAGTGCAGGCATCGAGGGCCCGGTCGAGATCAGCATCGTCGAACACGATCACGGGATTTTTCCCGCCGAGCTCGAAGTGCACGCGTTTCAGGGTCTCGGCACCCTGGCGCATGATCGCGCGGCCCGTCTGCGACTCGCCCACGAAGGCGATGGCCCGAATGTCCGGGTGCTCGGTGACCGCCACGCCAGCTTCCTCGCCAATGCCATTGACCGTGTTGAGCACACCGGCGGGCAGGCCGGCATCCGCGCAGATCTCCGCCAGCAGGCTCGCCGACAGCGGGCTCCACTCTGCCGGCTTGTGCACCACCGTGCAGCCAGCGGCCAGGGCCGGCGCGATCTTCCAGGTGGAGAGCATGAAAGGCGTGTTCCACGGGGTGATGACGCCGACGGGGCCGATGGGCTGGCGAACGCTGTAGTTGACGTGCTGGTCGGCCGGCGTGGAAAGGCCGTTTCGGGCCTCCGCGGCCTTGTCGGCGTAAAACCGGAAGTTCTCCGCGCCGCGCAGAGCCGCGCTGCTCATGAAGCGCAGTGGCTGGCCGGTGTCGAAGGACTCCACCAGCGCGATCTCTTCGGCTCGGGCCTCGATGGCGTCGGCGATCGCATGGAGCAACCGCCGACGACGGGCACCCGGCAGCTCGCACCACTCGCCAAATGCTTCCACGGCTGCATCCGTCGCTCTCGCCACCTCGATCTCGCCACCTCGGGCGATTTCGTTGATCGGCGAGTTGTCGACCGGGGTGAGGTTCGTGAAGGTCTCTCCCGAGGCTGCCTCGATCTCGGCCCCGCCAATGAAGTGCCCCAGGGTTCGATCGCGAAAACGCGCCAGATGGCCGTCGAGCTTTGCCAGGTTTTCCTCGAGCGGCTGGTTCATCGGCTGTCTCCCGACACGCTTCCGGCGGCGTTTGCGTCGTCCAGGTCCACGAAGTCATGCAGCAGGCTGTAAAGCTGCTCGAGCTTCTCCGGCTGCAGGCGCTCGCGGATCAGCGCGTTCTGGCGCTCACTGATAGGCGCGATCTCATCGATCAGCCGCTCTCCCGACCGTGTCAGCCTCACCGTGAGCTCACGCCCGTCGCTACGCGACCGCTTCGAGGAGACGTACCCCTCGCTGCCAAGCCGGCGCAGTATCCGCGTCATGCTGGGCGCCAGAATCACGCACGCTTTCGACAGCCCCGCCGCCGACAACTCGCCATGCTCCTTCAATGCCCGCAACACGCGCCATTGCTGTTCGGTAAGCCCCCGCTCCTGCAGTGAAGGCCGGAAGTAAGCCACGGAGGTCTCCCGTGCGCGCAGCAGCAGCATGGGCAGGGACTCACTGAGTTTACGGGTATGTGCCATGGGAGGATCCGTCGGTCTGCGTCAGTTCAACGCTTAACATGTTAAATTGATCATCCGCCGACCGCAACGTCGTTGCGCCGATGGATCTCAAGCACGTTCGAGCATGTCGGTGACCCGGTCCATCACGGCGTCCTTGTCATAGAGATCGTAGTAGATCGAAGCCATGATCGGTTGCGGCCCGAAGAAGAACCGCTCGTAGAGCACCTGACGATTACCAAAACCCGAGACGGCAAGATCGTGCGCCAGCCGGAATAGGGCGACGCGGTCTCTGCTCTCCAGATTGGTAAGCTGAAAATAGCGCTCCACGTCCTCAGCTATGCCGTTCTCGAAATCGGCTTCGCACGGAGTAGCCATCAGCGAGCTCGATCCAAGCATGTGCACGGTTTCCACCAGCTTCGGATAAAGCCGGGGGAACAGATTGCGGGACGTGTCCAGAGGCAGCCGCTTGGGAATCCACAAGCCCCATCGATCCGGCTCTGCCTGCTGCTCCGCACTGAACAGAAAGGCCCGCACGGTCTCCGCAATCCACATCGCCTCCGCGATCTGGCCTTTCACGTTGGCGTCCTTGTCTTTACCCGACGCTTTCGCCATGGCGCAAAGCAGACCCACGACGAACTCCGCTTTAGCCAGCTTGCCGCAGGCGACCTGATGCATCATGTGAACGACCGCGTTTGTCTCCGCAAACGCACGGTTGCAGAGCAACGGCGCCTCGTACATGAACACCCGCTCCCAGGGCACTACCACGTTGTCGAATATGACCACGGCATCCATCTCTTCGAAGCGCGATGCCAGCGGCGCATCGAAGTGACTCTTCCCGGCGTCGTAGGAATCCCGGCAGATGAGCTTGAGGCCTTTCGTGTCGATGGGGATGGTGAAGGCGATGGCAAAAGGCACGTTCTCCGGTGACGCCTTCAACAACGTGGACGGAAACACCTCGATCTCGTCCGCATGAGGACCCAGCGTGGCAAGCAGCCGGGCACCGTTGACAACGACGCCGGCATCCGTCTCGCCGACGATCTGCAGGGCTACCTCGGGGCTCGACCGGCCCGCGGCGGCGAGCGCGGCGTTGAACTGCGGGTTGACCAGCGTGTGGGTGAGCACCAGGTCCTCGGCCCGGGCTTTTTCGTAGTAGCGGCGCATGTTGTCGGCGAACTCGGGCCGCCCGCCCTCCCCGGCGAGAAATTCTGCCGCGGCGGCAAAGGCCATCACCGAGGCATTTTTGTAGTCCGGAGTACGTCCGAACATGCCGCCCGACCACTTCGCCCACTCGTAGAACGCGGCACCGCGGCGCTCCACGTCCTCCTTGGATCGCGGCTTTAGAAAGGACATGCTGAAGCGCTCATCGCTGCCCTCCTCCGCATAGGAGAGCGCGTCGCGATGGGCCGGTTCGTGAACGCGGTCCAGAAACGCCGCCAGGGTCCGCGCGCCGCGACAAAGCCCTGGCTCGGTGGTGACGTCGCCGATTCTCTCGCCGTGCATCCAGACCTCGCGACCGTCTTTCAACCCCTCGAGGTATTGCGCGCCCGTCCTGATTCCCATGGTCAGCCTCCTAGTGCCGACAGCTCAGCGGCTAGCTGCCTCGTCAATCGTCCCCTGTTCGGACAAGCCCGCATTCAGCCCGCCCAGCGAGCCGAGCAGCGCCTCCCAGTCCCCGTCGCCAACGGTTCTTTGCAGATCCGCATAGGCGGCATCCACCAGCGGGGTGACCTGTGCCTCGAGCCCCCTACCGTGCTCGGTCAGAAACACCCGCACGACCCGCCGATCGCTCTGCGAACGGCGCCGTTCCACCAGGCCGCTGCGGGCAAGACGGTCTACCACCCCGACCAAGCTGGGCGGCGAGATCAGCGTGGCGTCGGCCAGTTCCAGGAGGGCACGACCGTCGCGCTGCCACAAGACCCGCAGCACTCGCCACTGCTGCTCGGTGAGCCCGAACCGGCCGAAAATGGCGCGAAAGCGCGGCATGATCAGGTCAAGCGCTCGATAAAGCAGCATGGGCAGGGAGTGGTCGAAATCTTTCATCAAGATTTAGTTAATATCTTAATCATTAAGATAATAGCTACCAGGGCGACGCGTCAACCGTGAGTCCACGGGACGCGACGGGCACGCTGTCAGTCGGTGACGTCGACGAGGGGAACGTAGTGAGAGGGTCCCGGCTCGCCGGTTTGTTGCCGACGACGCGCATNNGGCTTCCTTGTGATTGACGGGCACCGGACCCGAGGCGTCGGGCGCGGGCATGGAGTCGGCAGGATAGTATCCTACGGTGGCACGACCCGGGACCGATGCAGGCTCCAGATCGAGCTCGCGCTGATTGGCCTCGGCGCTGACGCAAATTCCATCGACGATCTCCAGATCGAACCACCACTTCTTCGCCGGGTTGCGGGCTCCGTAGCCCGTTCGGTCGTCCAGCCGGGTAGCGATGGGGACCAGCAAACCTCGCAGCCAGGGAACGTGAATCGCCAGCCAATTTCCCAATCGATGCGCAAGGGCGCCATCGGTCCCGACCACCTTGTTGAGCGGGCAGGTCTTCATGCACCGCCCGCAGGCCGAGCCCTTGGCGTTGGTGACGCGGTAGCGCGTGCAGCGCTCGACGTCCGGCTTCCAGATCTCGTAGCCGTTGAACATCACCTTGTCGCCGAAGGGAATCGCGTTGCAGGGACATTCCCGGGCGCACTTCAGGCAATGGTTGCAGAAATACTGGAGCCCGAAATCGACGGGAGCATCCGTCTCCAGCGGCATGTCGGTGGTCAGCACCACCGACTTGAAGCGCGGCCCGACGAAGGGGTTCAGCACCAGCTCGCCGATGCGGCTGAGCTCGCCGAGCCCGGCCCACAGGATCAGCGGGATGTGCAGAACGTCGCTGTCCGAATTGGTCTGGGCACGCGCGGACACCCCTTTGGCGCGCAGGAACTCGGCCATCACCCCGGCGATCTCCGCACCGCGCACGTAGCCCCGCATGGACTGCGCGCCGGAGATCCAGTCGTCGCCGCTGGCGCCCTCCATGGTGTCGAAGCCCTGGTCGATGAGCATCACCACGGCATAGCGGTGGTAGGGCTCGATGGGTGTTCCATCTACCTGATGGGAGTACCAGGCATAGGTCGGGATCTCGCAGATGCCGATGAGATCCGCACCCAGGTGGTAGCCGAGCGACTTCAGCGCCCGGGCGTTGGCGCTCGGGTCCCTAAACCCCGCGGGGTCATCCGCTATCTCTCCATCCTGGAGCGACACCATGCTCCTGATGAGCTGCATGGTTCCCGCCGTGGAGGGATGCTTGTAGGCGAAACGCTTGACCTCGCGCTGGGACTTCTCCCCGAGGTCGCCAAAGGCCGCCCGCGCAAAGAAGTTCGCCCGCTTCGGGACACGGGGAACCTCTTCGTCCATGATCAGCGTGGTCGGACGCTCTACCCGGCGGACCTGCTCCATCGGGTAGCGGCTTAAGTGGGACGCGCGGCGTTCCCGCCGGCGCCGCTCTCTTCCCGAGACCGCGCCGTTCTGACCTCGGTGGTACCGGCGGCCCAGCGCTTTGCCCTGATCAGGCGCGAGAGGCGCATCGACAGCCAGGGCGTAGTCGGTGGTAACGACGGCGACCGCGAGCGCGTCCTCGAAATACGGCGAGCAGATGGCGCCGTCTCTGCGCACGGCCACCCCGGCAAGCACGGCCAGCCGATCCAGGTCGACGGTGGTGGCCCGCTGGACGTGCGCGGTCGCCGGGTAGCCGAGCTGCCGGATGTACCCGGCCACGGTGACGGCAATTTCCGCGGCCCTGAGCTCGGACACGTCGTGCTCGGCGCCGGCAATCCAATCCCGCGCGAGGTTGTCGGCTTCAGGCGTCCGTCCATGCCGGACGAGCAGCACGATGGCGATGCCGTGGCCCAGGGCATCGGACTCAATCAATCGGGCGCCCGATGGAAGCTCGCAGATACCCACATGATCGGCGTCGAAGAAGTACGCGAGGCCTTTGATGTCGTCCGCACGAAGTTCAACGTCGTCGGGGACGGGCGCGCGTTGGGCGGCCACGTCGCCGTCGCGAAAATCCAAGAAGAGTGAGAGGTAGCGCCCGGCGGCGGTACCAAGATCAGAGGCCGACTCCTCCAGAGGCGCTTGCCGGACCAGTGGCAGGCGCAGCTCGATCTCGGCCTGGGCCGGATCCCGCGGCAAGGTCTCCAGCGGGTATGGGCCCAAGCTAACGGGTCGATGCCTGCTCTTCTCGTAAAAAAGCATCGCCGCGCGGCCCCGCTAGATCCCGCCCATGCAGAGATATTTGATCTCCAGGTAATCGTCCATCCCGTACTTGGATCCTTCCCGGCCGTTGCCTGACTCCTTGACCCCGCCGAAAGGCGCCATCTCGTTGGAGACGATGCCCTCGTTGATCCCGACGATACCGTAGTCGAGTCCTTCGGCGACGCGCCAGATCCGCCCCACGTCCCGCGCGTAGAAATAGGAGGCAAGCCCGAACTCGGTGTCGTTGGCGAGCCGGATTGCTTCTTCCTCGGTCTCGAACCTGATGAGCGGCGCCACCGGCCCGAAGATCTCTTCGCGAAATACCCGCATGCGCGGGGTCACGCCCGTGAGAACGGTTGGCTGGATGAAGGAGCCCCCCTGGGCAGCGCGCTCCCCGCCGACAACCGCGCGGGCACCGTTGGCGATTGCGTCGTCGATCATTGCCAGCACGTCGTTGGCTGCATCCAAATCGATGAGGGGACCCATGGTAGTGGTCTCCTCTGCCCCGTCGCCCAACCGGAACTCCGCCACCGCTGCAGAGAGCCTCTGGGCAAACTCCTCGTATACGCCTGCCTGGACGAGCAGGCGGTTGGCGCACACACACGTCTGGCCCGCGTTGCGGTACTTGGATGCGATGGCGCCCGCCACGGCGGCATCCAAATCCGCGTCGTCGAAGACGATGAAGGGCGCGTTGCCCCCCAACTCCATGGAAGTGCGCTTGACCGTGGCCGCACACGCCTCGATGAGCGCCTTGCCCACGGCAGTGGATCCGGTGAAGGTCAGCTTGCGAACTTTAGGGCTCCCGGTGATCTCGCCGCCGATCTCCCGGGTGCTTCCGGCCACTACGTTCAGAACACCCGCCGGGACGCCGGCGCGTGCGCTCAACTCTGCTATGGCCAGGGCCGACAGCGGCGTTGCAGTTGCCGGCTTGCACACCACCGCGCAGCCGGCGGCAAGGGCGGGTCCGATCTTGCGGGCCAGCATGGCGTTGGGAAAGTTCCATGGGGTGATGCAGCCGACCACGCCCACCGGCTGCTTGATGGTGACGATGCGCTTGTCCGGTGCCGGGCCCGGAATGGTGTCCCCGTATATGCGCTTGGCTTCCTCGGCAAACCACTCCAGGTAGCTCGCGCCGTAAGCGATCTCGCCGCGCGCTTCCGCGATGGGCTTGCCCATCTCGGCGGTGAGTATCCGAGCGAGATCCTCCTGATGGAGCATCATCAACTCGTAGAGCCTGCGCAGCACCACCGCCCGTTCCTTGGCCGTCCTCGCACGCCAGTCCACCTGAGCACTCTCCGCTGCCTCGATGGCCCGGCGGGTCTCCGCAGCGCCGCAACGGGCCACCGCGGCGACCAGCTCCCCAGTTGCCGGATTTCGAACGTCGAACGTTTCGCCGCCGTCTGCCGTCGTCCACGCTCCGGCCACAAAAGCCCCCGTCCGCAGCAGACCCTTGTCCTCAAGTCGCACGCCAAGCCTCCCCCTTAAAAAACACCAAGCAATTCTACCCTTCCACCGGATTGGCTGGCGCAGTGGGGCGGAGAATTGGCATGTTCAACACGATTGATCGATGAGTTTCAGTCCTGCCGCCTTTAAACGTAAAATGTATTGTCTTTCTAGACAATTTATTTTACTATAACTGGCTCGTACGCTGATCGATTTAGATAAACGGAGGGAACAAACATGAAGCGTATTGCCATCGCAGGGCTTTCAGCCTTAGTAGCTCAATCCGCCTTTGCGGGAGATGCGGGCTGTGGCGTGTTCTGCAACCCCGTCCCGGAACTGGACGGCAGCATTGCAGTGCTGGCGCTGGGGCTCACCGCGGCCATCGTAGCCATCGTGCGGGAGCGTTTACGCAGCCGCTGAGACCCGCGACGAGAGCTTCAGGTCGCGAGGCACAGTAGTGCGACGCGTCCTGAGGCGGCGCTTGTCAGTCGGGCCCGCGACCTGATGTAAGTCAAGAGTCGACAAGCGCGCCGTTTTCCCTACATCCTACGGACAACGGCAAAACACGCCCGACGTCGGTTGTTCCTATCCTGAGGCCCATGCACCGCGATTCGACCCGAAATCAGTGAGCGCTCCCGCTGGCTTGGCTAGTCCTGCACCCTTTCAAGTGAACGCCCGTGTCCGGTTGGGCCTGTTTACGCTCCTGATCGGGGGAGAAGCGCTTTTCCTCAGTCTGAGGTACGACGCCTGGGGGACGGTGGCCGGCGACGCCGCATGGTGGATTGCCGCCCTCAACTACGCCGGTTACGCGCTGAAGGCCCTCGTCGCCTTCATCGTTGCCATGCTGCTGGCCGTGGGTCCCCGGCTGAAGACCTACTACGGGGCGCTATCCCCGATCTCGATCCGAAGCCTCTTCCTGCGCGTGCTGCCCCAGCTCGGGGCTTTCGGCGCGTTCCTCCTGGCGACTGATGGGATCTTCGGGGCCGATGCCGGCCTCCCTCCCGCATGGTTACCCGCCCTGTGGCTTGCGCTCGCGCTGCTGGTCGCCGGGTTGGCGCTGCGATTGGTCGCCCGCATCCCGATTTGGATGGGGTTTGCACGTCAGGAAACGAGCGCCACGTTTATGGCCGGCGCCGTCGCCATTGCAAGCCTGACAATCGGCATGGCCTCGCAGCAGCTGTGGGAGCCGCTGAGCGACCTGACCTTTGCCGTCAGCGCCGAGCTGCTCGGCCTGATGTATTCAAACATCTACGCGGATCCAGTCCTGCGCATACTCGGTACCGACACCTTCCGCGTCTCCATCGACACAGCCTGCTCAGGCTACGAAGGCATCGGGCTGGTCGTGGTGTTCACGGCCTTCGTCCTGTCCCTGTTCAGGGCCGACTTCCGCTTCCCTCATGCACTGATGCTGTTCCCCATTGGTATCGCCGCGATCTGGAGTTTCAACGCCATCCGGATCGCTCTGCTCATCGGCATCGGCCACGAGCTGTCGCCCGAGATCGCCGTGGGAGGCTTTCACAGCCAGGCGGGCTGGATCAGCTTCGTCCTGGTCGCCGTCGGCCTGCTTGCTGGCGCCTACCGCATTTCTTTTTTCCGCGCGGACACTCCCGTACCAAGGCAGTCGATCGCAGCCACGGATCGAATGAACGCGAATGTTGCTTACCTGCTACCCCTCGTCGCGCTGCTGGGATCGACGCTACTGACCCTCGCCTTTACCGCCGACATGGACTGGCTGTACCCGCTGCGCGTCGTCATCGTCGGCGCCGTCTTGGCGTTGGTATGGCGCCATTGTCGTTTCGTCTGGACCCCGGTGTCCTGGGTCGCTGTGGGCGGAGGATTTCTGGTGTTCTTGGTTTGGCTCGCGTTGGTTCCAACGGACTCGGCACAGGATTCAGTGGTCGGCGGCGCCATCGGCAACGCCCCGTCCTGGCTGGCCGCGATGTGGATCGTAATGCGCTTCGTCGGCTCAGCGTTGACCGTTCCCATCGCGGAGGAGCTGGCCTTTCGCGGCTACCTGATGGCAAGGCTGACGCCGGGCGGGGTCGGCCCGGCCGATCGGTTACCTTTCTCCTGGCTGGCCCTGGTCGTCTCTTCCGTGGTGTTCGGCCTGCTTCACGGCGCCTGGCTGGCCGGCGCCATTGCCGGGCTCGCTTACGGTCTCATCCGCTATCACCGCGGCCGCGTCGCCGACGC
>JABAHS010059810.1_pt1 | contig 69405 bp, 72 predicted proteins | sample 7062111 | NCBI WGS metagenome assembly JABAHS01 (sample SAMN14534600, study PRJNA622989) | marine sediment metagenome | biome: marine biome [ENVO:00000428]; feature: marine pelagic biome [ENVO:01000023]; material: deep marine sediment [ENVO:00002113]; isolation source: pool of 4 deep marine... | reverse complement strand
GCTGCGGCGAGCCAGCTCCGCCAGGAACTCGGGTTCCCGGATCGATGAGTCGGCGAACTCAAGGTAGGTCGACGGGTTCTCGATGAGCATGCGGCGGCCCAAATGATCCTGGACCTCCGCGACCCGATCGATCATGTGCCGCAATGCCTCCCCGGTATAAGGGAGCGGCAGCAGGTCATTGAAGTAGCGCCCCCGTACGGAGCTCCACGAGAGGTGCTCGGAGACCAGGGCCGGCTCGAACTGCGCCACCAGCGTCGCGAGCCGTCGAAGATGGTGGCGATCGAGGGGATCGGTGGAGCCGAGCGAGAGCCCTACGCCGTGAAAGCTGACCGGGTAATTCGCGCGGGTCCGCTGCAGCACTTCCAGCGGACGGCCACCGTCCCCGAAGTAGTTCTCGCTGTGGACCTCCACCCATGCGATCGGCGGACGTGTCTCGAGAAAGGCGTCGTAGTGCTGCGAGCGAAGGCCGATCCCGGGCCGGGGCGCAAGCTGTCCGCACGCTCCGTCGGATCGTCGAGAGGATCTTCGCGACATGTCTTGGTGCCCTGTCTCAGTGAACGGCTCGCGACCCGGCCAGGCGAGCCGATCGGTGCGCCCGGGTAGCGACCGCTACGCTCGTCGCACCGATCGGCCAAAGGCCGAGTCTCGGCGTGATGGCCTTGGCTACCCCTGGGACTCCTCGGGCTTCGTGCTGCCGCCCACGATCTTGTCACAGGTCCCTTCGGGCACGACGACAAAGGTGTACGGCAGGCCGTCCTTCTTGGCGGTGCCCGCGCAGGAGCTCTGCCCGGTGGCACAGTCATTCTTGCCGGCTTTGGCGATGCCGTAGCATTTCTCCATCCCGGCGGCCGTGGCCTCGCTCGGATGGAGAGCCGTGGCGCCCAATGCCAGCACACCGGCCAGGGCGGAGTACATCATGGTTTTGTTGGCTTTCATGGCGACTATTCTCCTCATGTAGCGTTCATCGGTGACGCCAGCGCCTCGACCGGTGCGGTGGGCCCCAGGGTCGGTTGAAACCTATCAGGGAGAGATCACAGAATTCTCACATTTTGCTGGAGATTCGTTCACGATTTGGTGTGTACAATAACCTGGCGAGATCCTCGGCAGCGTTTCTCGTGCTCATCACGGCATCGCTTTCATTGCCATCTACCTCTCTAGGAAGTCCGAAGAAATCGAAGAAGGTTGCTCGACAAACCCCTTGTTGACCGTGTTGACGCGGATCTCCGGAGTAAAGGTGAGCAGACGCTGCGTGTACTCACCCCATCATGAAGCTAACTGAGGGAATTGATTGTGTCAGAGAAGCAGGTCAATGCGGCGGTTGGGAAGGCCAGCCGCGGGCAAATGATTCAGAACCGTCAGTGCGGACCGGTTCAGCTACCGGAGCCCAGGACGCCGAAAAATATTGAACACTTCCGGAAATATTGAACGGTGCCCGATCAGAATCGGCTGAGAACGCTACGTAAGCAGTTAAACGTAGGAGGGAATCTGATGGGCCCGGCAGGATTCGAACCTGCGACCAACGGATTATGAGTACAGATCCAGGTACAAAGGGCTTTATCTTTCAATCGCTTGCCGGGACGCCCGTTGCCAACCGTGCACGACTGCGCATGACTGTGCGCGACTGATCCACGGAAAACTCACGCAAGCGCCAATCCGACAATCCGACCGCTCCGGTTCCCGCTCGGGCTGCGAAGAGCCATTGAGAGTCGGCAACAGGAGATGCTGCTCGGGCTGGGGGCACCTATGGGCGCCTCCGGTCGATAGAACGGTTCAGATGGTACAAAGTCCTTTCCTTCCGGTTCGCCCTACGGGCCGATATCAGCGGGGTCTTCCCGTTACGGTCGGTATGCGCCACGACGATGATGGCAGTTTGCGATAAGGCCCCAATGGATAAATAGCGGTCCTCACCGTAGTCCTGCCGGTCATCGAGCCAGGTCAAGACCGGCCCTTCGAATATCTCCCGAGCCTCCGCGGACGGCGACAGGGTTCTGGCTGCGGATTCCAGGATAGATGGTGCACTAAACCATCGCGTCCCGGAACCGCGAGCTTTGGACCTCCCGATCGCCTTCACAGGCCTCCGTGCGCATGGCGTTCCCCCAGATAGCGCTCTGGTTGCCCAATCTGTACTACTGATCTCGCGGCCGAGCCCCGCCTGCCGCGCGACCGCGCAACGGACGCAAAACTGCGGTGACAATCAACGAGTTATCCGAATCTCCGCAAACACAACACGAACGGTAGGCGCATTCCCCACCCGCTTCGTCACGAGGGTCGTGCATCTCGGCCACCCCTAAGTAGACGGGTGAGAACGGCCGATAATTGGAGGTGGAAGCGTAGAGACGGGAGCGACCATCGGATGAACGACAGCAAGAGCATCCTCGTCGACTGCGATGCGGGCAGGCGGATGGGCTGCGCGACCTACTGCTGCCGGCTGATTGTCAGGCTCACCGAGGAGGAATCCAAGCGATTCGGTGGAGTGCGGACCTTGGAGAAACGGCCGGAAGACGGATACTGCGTGTACTTCAACGCATGCGACTGCACCTGCGGAATATGGGAATCACGGCCGGCCGTGTGTCGCGAGTACGACTGCAATCACGACCGGCTACTTCAGGTGGTCCTGAGGCAAGGTTTCACTACGCTCAAGAATCTTCTCACCAGCCATCCGTTCATCAGAGCGCACGAGGCCCAATCCGTGCCGTATCTCGAGCCGAGAGACAAGCGCCGGGATCGATGACCGTCTGGGGAGCGCTCACGGGTCAAGACCCCGTGCCCCAGCGAGTGACGACCTCTTTCAGCCTGCGCCGCAGCGCTCCCAGCTCTTTGGACTTGAACGAAGACTTCGTGCTCCCCAGGACCGAAATGGCTTCGTTTATCGCCTTTGTGAGCTCGACCGGGCGAGGGCACTGGAGGAGTCGGCAAGAGTCTTGAACCGACTTCTCATCGGACATCGCCAACGTGACCCGCTCGATGTCCTCCAGGCTCGCGACGATATTGCGATGGCTGAGCGCCAGAAATGCCTCGATCGAAGTGTTGGACACCTGCTTCGCAGACCCGGACATCACGCTGCCGACGGCTTCGAGAGTGGAGGCGGACTCCTGCAACCGTTTCAGTGATCGGGCGAGCGCTCGCCGAGTCGCGGCCTCTCGCGCCGTCGTACGGACGATGGCGAGAAGTTCGCCGAAATCGACCGGCTTCATCAGATAGGCGACGACCGACAGAGAGACCGATTGGACGGCGCTTTCAAGGGATGCGTGGCCCGTGACGATGATGACCGGCAGTTCGGGGGCCAGATCTCGTACCTCGTCAATCAACTGGAGCCGGCAATTCCCAGGCATTCTTATATCCGCGATCAGCAGATCGAAGGTGCCCTCCTTGAGCCGCGTGAGCGCTTCAGGGGCGTCTTTGGCGGAAACCACCGAATAGCCTTTCTTTCGAAGCGCTTTTGCAGCCGCTGTCTGAAATACCAGCTCGTCGTCCGCCAACAAGATATTCGCTTGCTCTTCCATGCCTTCATTTCCCACTGGCATAGGTGCGACGTGGACTCCGTCGATCAGTGTGTCTCACCGCACGTGCCGCATCAACCCCGCAGCCCCAGGATGGTGTCTACTGTAGAGATGAGCTGATCGAGTTCAAACGGCTTTTCGACGATGCAGGAAATACCGGCCTCGCCCGCACGCTGCTTGAGGTAAGGCGAGCAGAATCCAGTGATAACGATGACGCACAGATCAGGGGTGACATCGCGCATCATCTCTGCCACCTGACCGCCCTCGTATTCGTTTCTCAGCATCCAATCTATGATGAGTACATCGGGGTGAAACGAGGATCCCACCGTCAAAGCGGACCGACCGTCGAACGCGGTTTCGACCTGATAGCCTCTGGCACGGAGCACTCTCGAGAGATAAGCGCGGTAGACGTTCTCATCCTCGACGACGAGCACTCTAGGGGATTCGGTCCTTGTCATTGTTGTCACCGAGCCCTGGAACGGGCAGTGCGATGCGTGCCTTCGTGCCGCCCGTCGGCACGCCTTTCAGCTCAATTGTTCCACCGTGCCGGGTGACGATGCCGTGGGCGATGCTCAGTCCCAGGCCGGTCCCGCCTTCACGGTGTCTTGTGGTGTAAAAAGGGTCGAAGAGACGATCCTTGCGTGTATCGGCTATGCCCCGCCCATTGTCCTCTATCTCCAATATCACGTGCTCGCCTTCAAGAGCGGTGCGAAGGACGACTCGGGATGCTCCCGCTTGCGCAGCGTTCTTGACGAGGTTGGCCATGACCTGATGCATCTCTGTCCTGTTCAGCAGCAAAGGTGGAGGATCTCGGGCCAGATCCGTTTCTATGGAGAGATGCGACAAGCCGCCGTCGAGCCGAAGCGAGTCTCTCGCTTCGCGTATGATCCAATTGATGTCCTCCAGCTGTCTGTCCGGGGGCTCAAGCCGGGCGAACTGGAGAACGTTGTTCACGACGCGCCCGCAGCGCTTCGCTTCCCGGACGATGTCGTGCAAAGCGGTGAAGACCATATCAGCGTCGTCTCGGGAAATCAGCGCGAGCTGGGCCGCCATCAAGATGCCGCCGACGGGGTTGTTGATCTCGTGTGCAAGTCCCGACGCGAGTCTGCCCATTGAGGCCAGGCGGGCGCTGCGCTCGACGATCTCTGTAGCGCGTTTTTGCTCGGTAATGTCGATCACCGTCCCGACCATGGCTACGGGACTACCTTGTGCATCACGGGAGACCTCTGCTTGCTCGTGGATGTGACGGACTTCGCCACCGGGCAAGACGAGCCGATAATCGAGGCGATAGGGAACGTTGTCGTGCAGGGCGGCGTTGATGCGCGTGTCGACGGTCGCTTTGTCGTCCGGGTGGATCAACGCTTGATAATCCAGGTTGCTAGTGGCGTTTTGGCGGGCGAGCTCAAAGACCTTGAAAAACTCGTCGGACCAGGTGACTTCGCCGGTCGTGATGTTCCAAGTCCAATCACCCATGCGGGCGATACGCTGTGCGGTTTTGAGGCGGTTCTCGCTCTCACGGAGCGTTTTCTCCGCACATCTTCGACGGCGAACTTCGTCACGGAGTCTTTCGTTCGCCGCTGCGAGCGCCTCGGTGCGCTCCCTGACGCGCCTGTCCAAGACGTCGTGCGCGTCGCGCAGGAGGCTCTCGGCCTTCTTCTGTGCCGTGAGATCCTGTGTGACGCCACGGCATCTTCGAAAGATCCCTTCCTCGTCGATGATCGGTTTTCCGGTCGCGCGTAGATGAATTTCGGCGCCGTCTGGGGACTGCGACTGATACTCAATGGAAAAAGGACTCTCGAGATTTTCGCTCCCCCCTTCCGTGTGCCGAGGGGCAGACTCGGCGAGCCACCTGGAAGCGAGGGCCACCGCTTCTTGACCCACCTGTGCGTCGGTCGGCGAGTTTTGCGATTGCGGCGTGTGCCCGGACGTATACACGAGCTCGAGGCTCTCATCCAGTTCCCAGAACCACTCGGCCGCCAGTTCCGCGAAATCGCGAAAGCGCTCTTCACTGTGGCGGAGATTCTGCTGCGCTACCTTGCTTTCGGTGATGTCGGTGATGAAGCCGCCGACGAGAGCGACCTTTCCGTCGGCGTCAAAGATGGGGAAGTTCGTGACGGACCTGTGACAGGTGCTTCCGTCGAGCGTGCGCGATTCGGTTTCGTAGGAGACGGAGGCCCGTGTCTCCAGGACTTTTCTGTGAAAACGAGCGGGTCTGTCGGCATCCGTCTCCGGACAAATGCCGCCGGCGGTCTTCCCGGTGACGTCACCGCCGTGCGAAAGATACCACGATGCAAATTGCCGGTTGACGAGTTCGTAACGGCCTTTTGGGTCTTTGATGTATATGGCCGCCGGCGCATAGTCGATGAAGGAGCGAAAGCGCTGCTCGCTGGCTCTCAGCTCCTCCTCGAGTCGTTTGCGCTCGGTTATGTCGAACGAGATTCCGCAAATTCGAGAAGGTCGGCCCCGGCAGGGCCCCAGAGGAAACTGGGTAGAAAGCAGGATATGGCATCCGTCTTTCCGCAGAACCGGCTGTTCGGCCGTGTAGGGTTGGCCGGATTCCAGCACTCGCTGATTGGTTCTGCAAAAGAGCTCGGCGGAGTCATCTGGAAAGATATCTTGGTCCCGGCGTCCTTCTATGTCGGCTCGAGACAGCCCGAGCTCACGGCAACACTCCTCGTTGACGAACTCGTAACGATGATCGGCGCTCTTTATCCAACAGATTGCGGGCACCATGTCCAGAATGGCCCGTACATGGGGGCAGATCGGCTCTTCCGCCCGTATCGAGTCTCCACGAGTTCTTGCCTCGGGCTTCGAGACGGAGACAGAGATCGAGCGAGAGGAGGGTGTCCCGGCGGTCGAAGGATCTCGAGCGGTGATATGGGCGGCCAACGCGGGTGAAGCGGCGGGAGCGGGGAAGGCGATCCATTGGACCGGGGAGCCTTGTGAGTCGTACGAAGGTTCGAAATGCCAAGCGGTGCCGAGGTGCTCGAATTCAACAATGGGATCCGATAGCTCGAGCTGAAATGGCTCGACGCCGCGAAGCCGATCTTGCAGCCCCTTGGCAGCAGCGGGTGCTGAACGCTCGGTTCGCACTTCGCGCACTCGATCTCCGAGGACCTCGTGCAGACGACGATTCACGAGGTTGGTGAGAGCATTGCTGGCGTGGGTAATCCGCATCTCCTTCCACGGCTTCGTCGCATCCACGGCAAAGAAGGAAAGCACGGTCCCACGATTCGGATTGTTTTTCATGTTAAATTTAAAAGTGACTCTCGCCGCCACGCAGCCGGATGAGCTCTCCAAGATTCCGATGCCCACAGGGAGGGCACCGACGACGCGCCTTGCGGGAAGCGCTCGTCGTGTCAGGAACCGTCTGGGGCTAATTGCGGCCGTAGTCGCTCGCCGCCAGAGCCCGACGCTCGCCAGGTCCCCCACCTGTCCGGTGGACAAATAGGAAAATCTCCCGACATCCGCGCGATGCGCGCTCGGGTGGACCTATGGAACCTAGGCAAGCGAATAGATTTCGGCCATGGGAGGCAGCCCCGCCGCCAAGCATACGGACTGCGACGATTCTGGCAAGGGCGCATTTCGGCCGAGCGGGGCGCCTACCTGTCCGAACAATCCTGCGGCGCCATTGTCCTGCCGTATGCGGGACCCGGTTGCCCCGCAGGTTTCGCACGCCGAGCAACGGATTATGTCCTGAGCGTATTGCAACGCAGCATCGGCCTGGTGCGTATCAATGTACCAAAGGCGCGGCCCGAGGACACGTCGCCGAGGGAGCAGACGGCTGGCGCCCGTACGGACAGGTAGAAGCCGCACACCGATCGGCGTGTCGTTGCCCTCGGCTCGCCTCATGCCGGCGAGGTCGCGACGGCCAGTGTTTGTATCGCGACGAGCAGGCACGTCCCGAGGAATTAAATTAACAGATGAAAAATCCACCGTGACCCGGGTCGCACTTCCGCCGTGGTTGCCTCGATGCTTCCTGGATTTGCAAGCGTCGGTCTGCTAATCTGGTTGATTGCAACTGAAGGCAGGGTCGATTCACGGCGCGGCGGGCGCCTGGGCATACGAGGCCCGGTCACACGACCAAGGGCGCGGCGCATGCTCCCGAGGTGAGCGACGAGCCGGGAAGGACGACCTGGTTCCCGCAATGTACTCGATCTTGAAGGTGGCTGCTCGGCGAGCGACCGCGTAGCCGACCCGTCAGCGGGAAAAGACGCGCCTTGTCGCGCAGGCTTCGGGCCTGCAAGTCGAAGGCACAGTGCGAGCCGGCATTCCGGACGGCTCGCACTGTGCCTTTTTTTTTGGGGCTCTTCAGAGACAGGTCGATGGCATCACCTGAAAAGATCGGCAAGTACCACGTGATCGGCGTGGTCGGTCGCGGCAACATGGGGACCGTCTACTTGGCATACGACCCGTTCGCGGACCAAAACGTCGCCATTAAGGTTTGCAAGGTTCCGGAGAATCAGAGCGAGCATGATAATCGCATCGCCTCGAAGTTGTTCTTCAACGAAACACATATCGCGGCCAATCTCGAGCACCCGAACATCGTCCAAGTGCTCGATGCGGGAGAGGAAGACGGTTTGCGCTATATCGTCACGGAATACGTCGACGGCTGCGACACCTTGATGAATTACCGTGCACCCAACCAACTCTTGCCCATCGAGCGGACCGCGGAGATCGTCTACGTCTGCGCAAATGCGCTCGATTACGTCCATCGCCATGGCGTGATTCACCGTGATATCAAACCGTAGGGCGCGGTCGCAAAAGCAGGCAAAGGTCCGCGAACTGATGCAACGCATGCGACCTTTGATTCGAAATGAGTTCGATGAGCTGCTTTCCCTCGACGACCATGACTCGGCAGAAAGATTTTGTCGATTGGGGTTCCAATCCCTGAATGCCGAATTGCTGGCGCTTGCCAAGGAGCTCGCCGGAATCGCGTCCGTACCCCTTCCGAAGGCCCTTCACGGCCAAAAAACGGTGATCGACCTTCTGATGTCGAAGTGGCTGGAGAGGCCGACGCGGGTGACCGCGGCCGGCGTTCGAGCGTTCGTGGTCGACCGCGCGAGAAAACGGTGCTTCATGGACGGGGAGCTCAAGGAGCTTGTCCCGCTGCGCGAAGCGGATATGGATTTCGTGCGCCTGGCGGGCGTCGAGGACTGGCAAGTCGCGGATTTGGAGAAGAAGAAGAGAATCGTTCCCTTGGAGGCGTTTATGTGGTTCGCAGGGCTGCATTTGTCGCAGGGGCGTCTGGCGGAAGCCATCTCCGGCTACGCGGGATTTGGCATCGTCCGATGGCCGGATTTCGGAACGCTTCCGCATACCACGCAGCAGGTCAAGCTGGCCGCGGTGCTGATGAAGAGCCCAGGTGACGTCGCGAGGCTGAAGGAGGCGACGGGCGCCGCAGAGGAAGAGGTCGTCGCATACCTCAACGCCTGTTACCTGAACGGCTGGTTGAAAGAGACGGCGCCTGCCCCGCCGCCCAAGATCGAGGAAAACGTGGCGCAGCGCCAGCTCCTCGGTAAATTACGTTCGAGTTTGGGGATGGAGCGATGAACCAACCGCAAGAGGTGAAGATCATCTTTACCGGTACGGTGGGCTCCGGCAAGACCAGCGCGATCAACGCGCTAAGCGAGGTGGCGACGGTGACCACCGAGGCGCGGACCAGCGACGAGGTGGCGCAACGAAAGGAAACAACGACGGTCGGCATGGACTACGGGGAAGTCAAGATCGACGACGACCTGGTGCTCCGCCTCTATGGTACCCCGGGACAACGCCGTTTCAGGCACATGTGGGAGATTTTGGCGAAGGGTGCCATCGGCTTCATCGTTCTGGTGGACAATACACGGCCGCTCCCGCTGTCCGATCTGTCCGTCTTTCTGGACAACTTCGGGGAGCACATCAAAGCTTCCGGCGCAATCATTGCAATCACGCGCACCGATCTGGCGTCCGAGCCCACCATCGACACGTACTACCAGTTTTTGGCCGAGCGAGGCGAAACATATCCTGTGCTCACGGCAGACATGCGTCGCAAGGACCACGTTCTCATGCTGTTGGACTCACTTTTCAATACGCTCGAGGCGGCATAGGCGAGAGATACGAGCGGGATGAAAAACAAGATCGGCAACAGCGCCGCGGGCTACATTCCCGAGCGTGACCCGAACGTAACGAGCGCCCTGAAGACTTTGTTGGACTCATGCGCCGGGTCGCTCGCAGCACTGGTGGCCACGGACGACGGCTTCGTGGTGGCAGAAGCGTTCAAGCGGGAGATGGCGGTCAAGAGTTTGGCGGCAATTACGAGCTCTTTGATGGGGCTCGCCGAGTCGATGGTTAAGGAGACCGACCAATGGCCCTGTCGCAACGTGGTCATCGAAGCGGACAACGGCAATATCGTCTCTCTGAGGGTCGCCGACCAACGGGTGCTGACCGCCATTGCAAGCAAGGAGACCAGCCTGGGAATGCTGCTCAGTGCGGCGAAAGCGTGCGCGGAGACGTTGAATCGCAATGGAGCTCAATGAAGCGAAATGATTATCGCAATAAAGCAGGACGTCCCACCGCCGAGGAGACAGTCCGTTTCCCCGGCGAGGAGACGGCTCGAGACGTCGGGATGGCGAGGAAGCGGGGGCCGGGGTTCACATAGGCGAACGGAACACAGCTGGTAAGGAGAGAGAAATGGCTGATGTCAATGATCTGTGCAAGCAGTTGGTCGACGACGTTACCGATGCGCTCGGCGCGGCCGTGGTGGACCTGGAGTCCGGTTTGTTGCTCGGCGTCGCGCACAACATACCGTACTTCACGCAATCCTATCTGGACGCGGTGGCGGCGGCGGCGGTCGACATGTTTCGAGGCAAGACCGTCACGAACGTGGAGCAGCTCCTGTCTAACAATCGAGGCAGCGAAGTCAAGAACGCGATCAACGAGATCCAGATGTCGACGGAGAAGACGTACCACTTCATGGCAACCGTGCCAGACAAGCCGAATGCCATGCTGGTACTGATTACGGGTAAGAAGGCCAACCTCGGGATGGGATGGAGCGCGATGCGAAACATAGTTCCGACCGTCGCGCCCATGTGCCCGTAATGTCGGGGCGCGGGCGGTCGGTAAGGGCGATGGCGCCGGAGCATCAACCGTCGCGATACCCCCACGTCGACGTGCGCTGAATAACGGGCGGGGCGCGGTCCCGCAGGTCACTGACGGAGAAAAGAGATGAGTGCAGACACGATTGTTGGAAAGGCGTTGGACAACGTGCCCAAGGCGGTCGCCTCTGGGGTGGTCGACATGGGCACGGGGATGCTCCTGGCGATAAAGACCACGGAGTCGCATCCGCAGGCGGTGGTCGACATGGTGTCGGCGGCAACAAAGGAGCTCTTCGAGGGCGACATGGTCGTGGCGATCGAGGACGCCTTCAAAAAGGCGCGGGGTGAGGACAGCAACGAGCACTACTTCCGCGAGATATTGGTCAGCTCCAAGAATCTCATTCACTACTTCGGACGGCTGTCCTCGTCGGAGAACTGCGTAGTGGCGGTAGTGACGCGTGTGGACGCCAATCTCGGAATGGTCGTCGCCAAGGCTCGAGAGATCACCACCAGCGAGGCGATCTAGGCCGCGTAGAGGAGAGCTCGGGCTCGGCGGGCGGCGCCCCGAGGGCGGCCGTGACCGAGCCCGAGCGGCCGGCGAGTGAGACGGCGCGATGACGTGGGTCGACCCGAATAGTGTGGAAATCGACATCGTCGCCGCTCCCTCGCACGCTAAGGACGACATCGAGTCGGCGGTACGCCAGCTGCTTCGGGGCGATCGCACCGAGCTCGGTCACGGCGCGACCTACACGGGACGGCCGGCGACATGGCTGTTCAAGGACGAACAACGCGTCCTCAAGGTCAGGGCAGAGTATCGGTTTGGCGCCCGCGATGCGAGGCGATGGATAGAACGTGCGCAAGCGCTCGAGCGTGAGATCGGCGTTCACCATCCCGCCAAGACATGGCTGACAATCAACATGAACGAGCTGTCGCTGATCGCGAACGTGACGCCGCGAATGGAACCACTGCACAAGCCGCCAGAGAACTGCACGCTGGAAGAGCGCTACCGGCAGCTGAAATGCATGCTGGAGATGTATCTGAGCGTGGCCGCGCGCTTCGAGAGACGTCTCGACGAAGGATTGTCCAATTATGCGCTCGCCGACGACGGGACCCTCTACTACGTCGACGACGACATATATTCCTGGGACGGCTTTTTCTCGCTTTGCCAGGCGCTCGGATTCTGGTTCAGAGCCTTGACCTGGCTCGACAGGGAGCAGGCCAAGCGACTCGGTAGTGCGTTCGGCAGCCTCCTGCGAGAGCATTTCGGCGACAAACATCTGTCCGTTGTCATTGCGGGAATGGTCCGCGAGCTACACATGGCAAACGCAGCGCAGAGAGCCCGTCAGACGGAGTTTCTGCGTGGCTTGCATCCGATGAGAGGTCCCAAGGCATCCGGCAAACTCTTGCGCGGCGCACCGTTGGCACTGCTCGCCGACATCCATGCCAACTATCCCGCATTGCAGGCCGTTCTACGGGAAATGATGGAGCTCGGCGTGGAGAGGGCTCTCGTTCTCGGCGACACTGTTGGTTACGGCCCGCATCCCAGCGAGTGCATCCAAGCCGTGCGAGAACGCGAATTTACGGTCCTGAAGGGCAACCATGATTACGCCGTCGCGTCGGGTTATTTTAAAAAAGGCTTTTCGACGCACGCCGTGCAGGTAGCGCGGTGGACGCGCGGACGCTTGAGTGCAGACGAGCTGGAATGGCTCGACGAGCTGCCGGTAACGGTGCAGGAAAATGGATGGCTGGCCGTGCACGGTGCGCCGCAGGACAAGACGTACTTTTACGGCTACGTCTATCGCATGACTTATGAATCCAACCTGGACAATCTGGTGTCCCGAGGCGTCGGTATCTGCTTTCACGGGCATTCACACGTAACCAGCGTCTACTATCGAACGAAGCACGGCCTGGTCGGGCAATCGACGGAAGACGAGCAACTTCTGAGCGATTACTCGCAGTGCCTCGTGAATCCGGGCTCGGTGGGACAGCCTCGAGACGGTGCCGGATCCGTGGCGCGGTTCGGCATCTTTCGGCCGGACGAGCAGCGGGTCAGCTTTCACCGTGTGAGCTACGACATCGAGGCGACGATCACGGACATGTCGGAGAACGGTTTCTCCCACGTGCTGATCGAGCGTCTTAGGCTCGGCGCTTGAGAAGCCGGGCAGCGGAGAGACGCCGGCCATTGGAGCACCGGTCATGGCGAGCGTAAACCAAGAGTTTAATTCCGTCGTTGTCCGCATCGTCTACGCCGGTCCGCCGCTTGCGGGTAAATCGGAGAGCGTCCGTTCACTGGCGGGCTTGCTCCTCGGGAAGCGGGCCGAGGACGCCGTCTTCTCTCCCGGAGAAGCGGAGGGGCGAACCCTGTACTTCGACTGGGTCCGTTACACAGGCGGGTTGTTCAAAGGTCGACGCGTCCATTGTCAGATCGTCAGCGTTCCGGGACAAAAGGCGCTTGCTGCGCGACGCAAGCTCATCCTGGAGACAGCCGATGCAGTCGTATTCGTCCTCGATTCCTCGCCGCAGGAGATCGAAGCCGCTCGCAGCTACCTGGAGGAATTGAAGCCGTGGCTCGCGCGACCCCAAGGGGAGCCACCCGTCGGGGTGATGGTTCAGGCGAACAAGCGCGACTTGCCCGAGGCCGTGCCGGTCGCGGAGATCAGGCGTCGACTCGGTGACGACCCGAACACGGGTGTGGTCGCAACCACGGCGACGCTCGGGACCGGCATCCGAGAGTCCTTCGTGATGGCCGTCGGCCTGTCGCTCGAACGCGTGCAATCGTTGATGGATGGGGGGCGCCTGCCGGCATGCCCTGCGCAGCTCGACGAGGGGCAGCGCCTCCTGCGGCGAATCGAGGGGTCGGAGGGCGGCGAGGATTCCGTCGCCGTCGCCACCGAATGGTCGGACTCGAGCCGCGAGCCGGCGACGATCGGCGAAGCGTACGTGACGGTGACGCGGGCCGCCGCGTACGCGCCTGCCGTCGAGCCCGAGCGCGAGTCGGTTGCGCGGGCCGCCGACATGCCGGAGTCGGAGGCACCATCGCCGGCTCACCAGGAGGTGCACGAGGAGCCGCCCCCAGCCCTGCCAGACGGCGGACTGCCCGCTGGCAGCGTCTGGCCGCCGATAGCGGGGCGGATCATCCTCAACGAGCTCGACGGCGATACGGAGGTCCAGCGCCGAGCCAGCGGAACCTGGTGGGCGTCGGTCGGGAAGCGTTGGTGTCTCGCTTCGGCCCCCGAGGACGTGTTCGATGATATGGAAGCAGGTCGGCGAACGTTGCTCGATTTCGCTCGCGCGCACAAGAGCTGGCAGAGCCTGGTCACCGAGCACCGGTGCATGGCACTGGCGCCGGCCAACAGCAAACACTGGCGTCTGTGGCAGATAGTGCGGCGCGAGAAAAATTTGGCCGTCGCGTTGCGCTCGGCACTACGGCGGAAGGACCCGCGACGCGTCGCAAACGACGTTTGTGGGATTGCGCTCTTCTACTTGCTGGCTGTGCGGCTATTTCGAGAGAACGCAAGCGGCCTGCCGGTGAGCCTTTCGTACATTGGTTGGTCCGATGACAGACCCGTGTATACGGGAATGCTGCCGACATTCCTGTTGAATGGAAAGATGACACCGTCGTCGGCGCTTGCACCGACCTCCGAGCTCTTGCGCCGCGAATTCTCCAGGCCCGTCGCAAAGGCGCTCGAGGAATCGGACATGGACGTACCAGCGCTTCTTCATCACCTGCGAAAGCTACGGCCGATCCGCGCCGATTCGGACGTGGTGGTGGACATCCTCTCCGCACTGTTCATCGGTCACTGATGGCTCATTCGATTACTCCTTCCGGTGTTTCTCGTCTGCCGGTGAACGAGGTGGAGGCCGACGTCGGAACCGCGTCTCCGCTGCTGTCAGTCAAGGATGTCACGTTGGGATACGGACCCAGAACCGTTCTGGAGGGGATCAGCTTCGACGTGCCCCCCAGGGGGGTCGTCGCGCTGATGGGGCCCTCCGGCGTCGGCAAGAGCACGCTCATCCGCACCATCGGCAGGTGGAACGATACCCTGCCATCGTTCTGGGCCAGCGGGCAAGCGCTCTTGGGCGACGAGGATCTTCTGCTCACGGGCGACGTAGCCCGGGTACGTCAAGTGGTCCCGATGCTGAGGCAAAAGGCCCGCCTGTACGCCTCCTCGGTGATGGACAACGTGCTCGCGCACACGGCCGACGCGAAGCTCAGCACGGACGCGCAGAGGCGGCAGCTCGCATTCGAGTTACTGCATCCGCTCGGTATTTGGGAGGAGTTCGAGCCGCTTCTCGATCGCTCCGTGCTCGATCTTTCCATGGGTGCGCACAAGAAGCTCCTCATCGCGCGACTACTCGGCCGCGGCGCGAAGTGCTTGCTGGCCGACGAGCCGCTTCGCGAAGTCTCCGTGGCCGAGGAAGCGGGGCTCATAGAGCTGTTCGACCGGATCGGCAAGGAGCGTGCGATAATCCTCGTCACACACAACAAGATCGAGGCGCGAACACTGAGCGACTCGGTGTGCTTCGTGACGGGCGGCAAGCTCGTAGAGGCGGCGCCCACCCGACAGTTCTTCGAAGTGCCTCGCACGGAGCTCGGACGGCGGTTTCTCCAGTTCGGTAGCAGTTGGCCCGCTGCGGACGAAGACAGCGCCCCCGGACACGACCGGCTCCCGAAGCCCACCGCTTCGCGAACCGTCACGGTTCCTCCGCGGGATTTTCACTGGGTGATCCCGGATTTGCTGGGAGGCATGCAGCGGCCCGGTCTGCTCGGCGATGTGGCGAAGGACTTGGCGGCGCTGCGCGTCCTGGGCGTCAAAGTGCTGATGACGCTGACTCAGACGCCGTTCGATCCCGTGGTGCTCGAGCCCTTCGGAATCGTCGGCGTGCACTTCCCGATCGTCGATATGTCGATACCCACGCTCGCGAGCGCCGCGCACATGTGCGCCCAGGTATGTTCATTCGTCGATGACGAACAACCGACTGTGTTGCACTGCAAGGCGGGTCTGGGTCGTACTGGAACGATGCTGGCATGCATCTTAGTCTACCGCGGATTCGATGCGGTTCGAGCTATCGAAGCCGTGCGCACGGTGAAGCCGGGGTACATACAGACGGAAGAGCAGCTGCTGTTCGTCGCTCGTTTTGCGGAGTTTCTTGGCACGGCGGCAAACGGCGCGACGGCGAATGACAGCGCCACAGAGAGTCCACGGAGACGGTCATGAGGCTGGTTGCACTCGGAGTCAATCAAGAGACCGCGCCGGTCGCGCTCCGCCAACGCCTGGCGTTTACCGCAGACGAGCTCCTCGTTGCACTAAATGAACTGCGACGTTGTCGGGGGGTATCCGAGGCGGCCATTTTGTCGACCTGCAACAGAGCCGATATCTACTTTTGGGGGAAAGAGTGCGCCGAGGATGCCATTGTCGAGTGGCTGAGCGACTACCGGGACGTCAGCCGCCGCGAGCTTGGCGGGCATCTCTATTGTCACCGATCGGCGTCGGCGGCCCGGCACGTCATGCGCGTGGCGAGCGGGCTCGATTCCACGGTCCTGGGGGAGCCGCAGATCTTCGGGCAGCTCAAGTCCACCTATCGCGCGGCGCTCGAGCGCGGCGTGACGGGACCGGTACTGCGCGCCCTCTTCCAGCGGACGTTCTCGACGACAAAGCGTGTACGGACGGAGACGGGCATAGGTGCAAGGCCGGTCTCCGTCGCGTATGCGGCGGTGAAAATGGCGATGCAGGGGCTGGATGCTTCGCCTTCGCGCAGCGTCGCCTTACTGATAGGCGCCGGCGAGACGAGCGAGATCGCTGCCCGGCATCTTCGGAACTTCGGCATCGGTCGGTTGATGATCGCCAATCGCACGATGTCGAAAGCGAGACGCCTTGCCGGGAAGGTAGGCGGACTGCCTGTCGATCTACGCGAGGTGCCCGACCTTCTCGCCGAGGCCGACGTGATTGTGTCGTCGACCGCGAGCCCGGAAATCCTGATCAACGCCGAAGACGTCAGACAGGCCATGTGCCAACGTAACGGTCGGCTGATGCGCATCATCGATCTGGCGGTGCCATTGGACGTGGATCCGGCAGTAGGGACACTCCATCGCGTGACTCTGCACTCGGTCGACGATCTGCGGGGCGTCGTTCGGGAAAACATGGAAAGCCGCAGAACATGCGTTGAGGCGGCCGAGAAGATCATCGAAGAGCAAGTTGACCGTTTCATGGGGTGGCTCGGCACCCGAGAGGTGGTCGACACGATTAGAGCCGTGCGCAGCAGGGCCGAGGGCGTCCGTGACGAGGTTCTGACCAAGGCTTCCCGCTTGCTGGCAAACGGTAGCAGCGGGGACGAAGTCTCGGCGTTCGTAGCCAACACGTTGACGAAAAAGCTGTTGCATACGCCGACCGTCGGACTTCGCAGGGCCGGAGCGGAGGGTAGAAGCGACATCGTCGACGCAGCGCGGCTGCTCTACGGCGTGCCAAATCGGCAAGGCGACTAGCGGGTACGGCGGAGAGCGGCAAGGTGCGCGCCGAGGCGCTCTTTCATCCGAGTGGACGATGAGGTGATCGATGAATACGAACCACGAGCTGTACGAGGCCCTCGGTGGCGCCCCTGCGGTGGAAACGGCCGTGGACTTGTTTTACAGAAAGGTCTTGCAGGATCCGGAAATCAGCGATTTTTTCAGCTCGATCGACATGGATGCGCAGCGGGCGAAGCAGAAGGCCTTCCTCAGCATGGTTTTCGGCGGACCGAAGCAGTACACGGGAAGAGATTTGCGATTCGCGCATGCGCGACTGGTCGAGCAAGGACTTGACGAATCGCATTTCGAGGCTGTGGTCGTGCACCTGCGGGCGACTCTCGCCGAGCTTGGAGTGCCGGAGGCGCTGGCGCGCCAGGTAATGGAGATCGTAGCGTCCTGGAAAGACGAGGTGCTGAATCGTACGCCGGAGTGACTCGACCTTTGCCGATAGGCGCGGCGTCGCAGGCCTCGGAATCGGAGCGGCAATCTGCCGGCGGCAGCCGGATGAACTACATCCTGTCCAACACCAAGGTGCGCGTCCGTTTCAACGGCAAGGACTACTTGTGTGTCTCTGAAGAGACGGTGCTGGAGGCACTTTTGCGCCAAGGCGCAGAGTTCCCGCACGCGTGCAGGCAGGGCGTCTGCTTCGCCTGCCTGAGCAAAGCGGTGGTCGGACGTGTGCCGGAGGAGGCCCAGAAAGGCCTCAAGGAAACATTGCGGCATAAGGGCTACTTCTTCCCGTGTCTGTGCAGGCCGGTGGAAGATCTGGAGATATCGGGGCCGGACGAGCGGCAAGTGTACAGTCGGGCGGTCGTCATCGGGGTGGAGCGATGCAGTCGCACGGTCTGCCGTGTGTTCCTTTCTCCGGCGATGCCGTTTTCCTATCACCCCGGACAGTACATCACGCTTCGCCGCGGCGACGGTCTATTGCGCAGCTACTCCTTGGCCAGCGTGCCGCGCGAGGACGATTATCTGGAGATCCATGTCCGTCGCCATGAGAACGGCCGCATGTCTGGCTGGATCTTCGAAGAGCTGGCAGTCGGAGACCGGCTCGACATCCAAGGTCCAAGCGGTGCCTGCTTCTACACGCCGGGCGAGCGTGTGCGGCCGCTGCTGTTGATCGGCACGGGCACGGGATTGGCGCCTCTCATCGGAATCGCTCGAGACGCGCTCCACCACGGGCACTTAGGGCCGATTTACCTCTACCACGGCAGCCGTGATCCCGACGGTCTGTACCTGAAGGAGGAACTCGCGAGGATGCAGGCGGCATGGCCGAATTTCCACTACGCGCCCTGCGTCTCCGGCGGGTCGGCGATACAGGGCCATTGGCGAGGCCGGGTCGATGACATCGCGTTCGCCGAGCACCCCCACCTCCGTGCCTGGCGCGTCTTCGTCTGCGGTGCGCCGCCGATGGTCCATGCCGCGCGCAAGAGAGCCTATCTCGCAGGTGCGGCTCTCACCGATATACACGGCGACGCCTTTGAGCCGAGAGAGCCGACGGGCAAGTCCCGCGTCGCGTAGCAGGCTTCCCAAACCGAGCGGTGGGCCGTCACCAGTGGCTCTGGGAATGTCCCGGGCGAAAGCCGCCAACGACACACGAGGCCCTCTGTAGGCGAGAGACCGACGACGTTCTTCTAGACGACATCGTCTGGGTTGCGGCTGTCGGAGGACTCCATCCCGTTTGATTGCGCTGCGTAGGTCGAAGTCCATTCCTTGGTCACCGGGTGTATACAGTAGCCACCACAGGTCAATTTGATCCGCAGGTCGGTCAGTCGATCACGTCACCGAACAGCAACGGGCCGACGTGAAGCAGGTCATCGCTGTGTTCGGCTGCAAGAAGGGAGAGGAGACTTATGAATGAGATACACAGTTTCCAGGAGGCGCATCAAAAGCGCGACGCAGGGCTTTACCAACGCGCCCAAGCTCAGGCGATGCTGTTTCTCTATGAGATGGCCCACGGGCGTCCTGCGCCCAACACCGAAGAGCTTTCGATATGGGTGCAGACCAGCGATGAGGAATGGTGGCGGCTCGCCAACGAAGTTATGACGAAAGCGGCTGCCTTTGTTCAAACGCTACCCGACCCGATCCCGGAGGAATGGAACACCCAAGAGCTTGAGCCCAACATCCTGTTAGGCACGAAGCTGATAAGCGAGGACACGACCTGACGACACGCAGACACGCATTGAAGGTCCTGGGCGCGGGCTCCGTCATCGCGGCGGTGCCGGTGGTGGGGCGGGCAAAAGCCGGTAGTGCAGCAGGACCGGCTTTAAGCGAGCGCGCCCTACGCTTGGCGCAGATGTTCGATCAGTTACCGAACGAGCCGCGCCCAGACGTCTTCCCTACGAGCGGCATGAGCTTCCAGGATTTCGCGGAGCGACACATCCGGCGGGTGTGGGGGACTCGCGACGACTGACCGCAAGCCGTGACGGCATTCCCTGCCCGTCTGCGGGCGGGCAGGGTTTCTTAGAGGAGACGAAGATGGGATATGACTTAGAGAGCAAAGCGTTTCCTGCGCTCTCAGAGGATGAGCAACAGAACCTGTTGGGTCGCATCATGCGAAATGCGGTTAGCCGTTTTCCGTTCGACCCAATCAAAGCGATACAAGCGATGTGGGACGGGTACGCAGAGACAGGCCGATATTTTCGATTCAACATCGTCGCGTTTCCTAAGCTCGTCGAGTTGGCTGAGCGACATGGTTGGCGGCCGGCAAAAAGGCTGTTTCCAGACGCCGATGATTTTCGATACGTGGGATGCGGTGAGGTTTCCGCAGAAGACGCTAGGAGCTTTGCCGATGCCTTGGAGCGGGCTCTTGATGCGCTCAACGACGTTGAACCGATGCAGCCACCGTATGGAGAAACGGAAGTCATACCGGGCACTGGAATCATGGGCATCGGGCCGCGAGGCGATCTTTCACCCGAGGCATTTTGGTCAGGGCGGGCTGCGAAGGAGAAGATACGGCGGTTCATCCAGTTTGCCAGACACGGAGCATTCACCATCAGTTAGGAGAAACCGATTTGGCATGTGTCAGACGAAGACGAGGTAAGTACGTCGTTGACTGGAGACACGCCACGGGAAGGCGGCGCTGGGAGACGTTCGAGAAGAAGAAGGACGCGCAGGCGCGCAGGGACGAGGTGAGCCAACAGAAGCGCCAGGGCCTCGTGGTGAACGAGAAGCTGACGCTGGACGAGGAGATCACCCGGTATCGGCGCGATCATATCAAGCTGGTCAGAAAGAGCACGGCAGGGGACTACGACGCGCTCTTGAGGCTCTACATCGAGCCGTACTTCGCCGGTTGGCGGATGAGGGGCATCCAGCGTAAGGAGGTGCTCAAGTTCCGTACACACCTTGAGGAGAAGGGCGTCGGGTGGCGCACCACCAACAAAGTGCTGGGACTGTTGGGCGCGATCTTCCGGTTCACCACGTTGGATGGTCAGATCCACCACAACCCGACGGCGAAGACGACATTACCGAAGCCTGAGTCGTCTGAGGAGGCGTATGCATAGCCGAGCAGAAATCGCTTCTGGAGGAGCTTCTGAGGGCCGCTGGCGCATCCTCATCCTGACGGCTCTGTGTACGGGACTCAGACAAGGTGAGTTGTTGGGTTTGAAGTGGACGGACATCGATCAGCAATCGTCGCGGAGCTATGTCCGACGACAGTAAACGCGCGGACGCTTCGGACCACCGAAGACGAAGAGCTCGAGACGCACCGTCCCGATCCCGCCGTCGCTGCTCTTGGAGTTGAAGAAGTGGAAACTGGCCTGTGCGAAAGGTGATCACAATCTCGTGTTTCCGAACGGCGCGGGCAACCCGGAGTCTCACGCCAACCTCCTGCACCGCGGATTCCGGCCAGCGTTGCGTCGGGCACGATTGCGGCAGATCAAGTTCCACCAGTTCCGCCACTCCTACGTGTCGCTTCTCATCGGCGCCGGCATCTACAACATCAAGCACATCCAGACGCTGCTCGGGCACGCCAGCGCCAAGGTGATTGAGACATGCGGCGTATGTCACGGGCAGTTTGCAAAAAACCGATTCCCCGCGTTCACGGCTGATTAGGGCAGCGCTTACCGGCACTCGCCGGGATCAGATGGTGGGCCCGGCAGGATTCGAACCTGCGACCAACGGATTANNACGGGCGAGGGGTAGGCTAGCAACCTCTTGTTTTTGCTGGTGGGCCCGGCAGGGATCGAACCTGCGACCAACGGATTATGAGTCCGCCGCTCTAACCGGCTGAGCTACGGGCCCTTTGCTTGAATTTCAATTACTTGCCTTCTTTGCCTGTCCGATGAGATGCCCATTTGATGCCCATTTCTTGGCCAACTGGCCCACCTGGGCGATTAGTGTACTGCATCCATTGGGCAGCGTGCGGTCGAAAGTCCTCACGCCTACCGAACCGGGGCACTGGCCGCACTGACCTGCGTAATCCACGGATTGTAGTCGGAGCCTACCCGGACAACACGGGCACCGACGCTATGGGCGGGACGCCCGTTACGGCATCGCTTTGCTTGGGGACTAAGGTGGTCGACCATGTAGCGTACTCCTTGTGTAAGCAGTGAGCACTTACGCCGTAGCGTTTGTTTCTGAGAGGGTGACCCAAAGCTAGTTGAAGTTTGAAGTGGCTCACAGTCTCTGGTGGGATGGTTGTTGAGAGGCAATCACCCCCAGCCAAAGACAGGAGCCACTGATGCACAGCATTAACCGAAACACATCGAAACTCAACCGTTTAGGGCCGGCCAAACGGCATTCGTGGGCGGATTTCCAGGTCGCTGAGATCGACACCAAGGTCGAGCTCATCCGAGCGCTGATTCCGCTGGGGCTGATGGCGGCGTGCGACATGCTCGAAGCCGAGGTAGAGGAGCTGGTGGGTCCGACCTATAGCCGCGGCGGGGCGTGTCGTCGACATGGCAGCAATCCGGGGTCGGTGAAGTTGCAGGGCCAACGTCACGCGGTGAGGGTGCCGCGGGTGCGCGAGCGCACGGGCCAGGAGGTGCCCCTCGGGAGCTGGGCGGCGCTGAAGGAGTCGGGTGAGCCCGACGAGCGGTTGCTGCGCCGGGTGCTCTATGGGCTCTCGTGCCGCAACTACGCGCTCGCCGCGCAGGCGTTGCCGGGGGCGATCGGGTTGTCGCGTGCCACGGTCTCGCGCACGTTCATCGAGGGGAGCCAGGCGAAGCTCAAGGAGTTTCGCGAGCGCGATCTCTCGGGGCTCGACGTGGTGGCGGTGTTCCTCGACGGCAAGACCTTTGCCGAGGACACGCTGGTCGTCGCTCTGGGCGTGACGATGGAGGGGCGCAAGATCCCGCTCGATTTCGTGCAGACCGAGACCGAGAACGCCCGGGTGCTGACGCCGCATCTCGCGGGGTCTGGAGGCGCGGGGGTTGGATTTTTCCGAGGGGATTCTGGTGGTGACCGACGGGGCGAAGGGGTTGCGCGCGGCGATCAGGGCGGCCTTTGGCAAGCACGCCCGAGTCCAACGCTGCCAATGGCACAAGCGCGAGAACGTGGTGGCGTACCTGCCGAAGAACCAGCAGGCGCTGTGGCGCGGGCGGCTGCAGCAGGCCTATGAGCGCCCGACCTATGCGGAGGCGAAGAAGCAGCTCGAGCAACTCGAGCGCGAGCTCACGCTTGTCAACGAATCGGCGGCGGCGAGCCTGTGCGAGGGACTGGAGGAGACGCTGACCTTGCATCGCCTGGGCGTCTTCCCCGTTCTCGGGCAGAGCTTCAAGACGACCAACTGCCTGGAGTCGCTCAACGCCATGGTGGCGCGGCGCTGCGACAACGTCGATCACTGGAAGACGTCGAACCAGAAGCATCGTTGGATGGCGGCGGCGTTGCTCGATATCGAACCGAGGCTAAGGCGCCTCCGAGGCTATCGGCATCTGCCGAAGCTCAGGCAGGCGCTCAAGCGGGAGCTGCGTCCAGGCGCCCAGAATCAAACCCAAGCGGCGTGAGGCCAGCACGATGAAACCACACATCACGGATGTCGTAACGCACTCGACAACACCAAGTGCTCTCGCGCGCGCGTGGAACGGGACTTGCCCTTGCTAGCTGCCATTTCACGCACGACTGACGGCGATTTCGACAGGCGGAGGTTGCCGATCTGGCCCGATTTCGGCATCGGTCACGAACGCAGGCCACTGCAAGAGTACGGAAGGAAGGACTACGATTGGGCTGAATGATACGATCATCGAGCCACGGAGAATTTCAACTAAAAACGGGACACCGTCACTGACGTTTGGCTACTACGGTAAGATCGACTTGTCGCTTTATCAAAACTTTGGTAGCAATAACCCTCGGCTCTTCCCAGGTTACCACGGTACTTCAAAGGAGATGTCCACCTTCCTCGGAGGTTACGGAGCCCCGGGGCCTTTACGACGTAAACATGATTGCTGACTTGGTTCGTCCGTTCTTTGTTACGCTGGCTGAGCCCATCCGGCTGACGCAGGAAGAGGCAGAACAGCTTTTTCACGTATTTCGTCAGTCGAAGAACTTTGTCGAATATAAGTCCGCAATCAGTAGCCTACGCGCCAATTTAGCGCAGCAACGTTGCTCTACGGATTCGGAACAGCGGTATCTTTTCGGTGCCGATAGGCAAGAGCTAGCGCAATAAAGCCGCGAACGGCTCCTTGAGGCGGGCTGTGTAGCCGGCTTTTATGATACGACTCTCTTTATGCACTATCCCGGCCTCCGATTTCTGTAGACACGCTTTGTCCACTCGGCCTGCTACATAGTCGGCGGCGTTCTTACCCTCCGATGGACCTATCGGCACTGTATATGTCGCCAAATCGATATCCAGGTCGCCCGGCGAGATTTCATCTAGGATTAACGCAAACCTCGACGCCCTGACCGTAACCCCCTCTGGTATAGGTTGCCAGTTGATGCCGTCGATAGAGTATTCCTTTGCGTAAGCTTCCGTAAACGGGTGCTTGGAGTCTATCGTCTCCATTATCAAGGTCAGACTCCTACCGTGCTCGATAGTGTACCTTGCAAATGGCTGAACGCGCCTAATCGGGTGTAGAGTTGACCCACCGTAACCCCACCACGTCATACCCGTGCGTTCGAATTCTCTCCGCTTCCTCTCTAGGATCTCCTCGAAGTCCTCGCCCGCATGCTAGCGCCAGGTTGCGCTGGACCGTCGCGGCGTGCGGCACGAAGCTCGCCATCATCGCGCCGTTGATGAAGAAGATGGCGGCGCAGGCGGCGCGAGCGCGCGCCTGCGCCGGCGGCGGTGCGACCGCCGTGACGGCGGCGCGGGGACGCCCAGACTGCGCGGTCACGCCCCCTTGTAGTCCCGGTAGTCCTCGCGCAGCTTCGCCTTCAGCACCTTGCCCGTGGCGCCGAGCGGCAGCGCGTCGACGAGGACGACGTGATCGGGCAGCCACCAGTCGGCGACCTTGTCCTTGAGGAACGCGCGCACGATCTCGGGTGTCGGCTTGGCGTCCGGCGCCGGCACGACGAGCATCAGCGGCCGCTCGCCCCACCTGGCGTCGGGGACGGCGATGACGGCGGCCTGGGCGATGTCGGGGTGGCCCATCGCCAGGTTCTCCAGGTCGATCGAGCTGATCCACTCGCCGCCCGACTTGATCAGGTCCTTCGTCCGGTCGGTGATCTGCATGTAGCCGTCGGCGTCGATGGTCGCGACGTCGCCGGTCGCGAACCAGCCCTCGGCGTCGGTGCGACCGCCGTCCTCCTTGAAATAGGCGCGGGCGACCCATGGCCCGCGCACCTTGAGCTCGCCGAACGCCTTGCCGTCGCGCGGCAGCGGCTTGTTCCGCTCGTCGACGATCGTCATCTCGACGCCGAACACCGGTAGACCCTGCTTCGCCTGGAGCACGGTGCGGGCGGCCACCGGCCGGTCCGCCAGCGCCGGCTTCAACACGTTGACCGTGCCCAGCGGGCTCATCTCGGTCATCCCCCAGGCGTGGCGGACCTCGACGCCGACTTCGTTCTGGAACGCCTCGATCATCGATGGCGGCACTGCGGCACCGCCGACGATGACGCGTTTGAGCGCCGGCAGCCTCGTGCCGCTCTCCCTCAGATGGGCCAACAGCGTCAGCCAGATCGTCGGCACACCGGCGGTCACGGTCACATTCTCGGCCGCCAACAGCTCGGTCAGGCTGGCGCCGTCCAGTTTCGGCCCCGGCATTACCAGCTTCGCACCCGTCATCGGCGCCGCGTAGGGATAGCCCCAGGCGTTGACGTGAAACATCGGCACCACCGACAGGATGGTCTCGGCTGCTGACAGGTGCGCCGAGTCCGGGAGCGCCATGGCATAGGAGTGCAGCACCGTCGAGCGGTGGCTGTAGAGCGCGCCCTTGGGGTTGCCGGTGGTGCCCGACGTGTAGCAGAGCGATGACGCCGTGTTCTCGTCGAACGTCGGCCACGCGTAGTCGTCGGAATGGCTGTCGATCAAATCCTCATAGCACAGCGCGTTGGCGAGCTTGGTCGCCGGCATGTGGGCGCGATCGGTCATGACGACGACGCCTTTCACGGAGGCGAGCTTGTCGGCGATCGCCTCCAAGAGCGGCACAAACGTCAGGTCGACGAAGACATAGGAATCCTCGGCGTGGTTGACGATGTAGACGAGCTGGCCGAGATTCAGCCGCGGGTTCATGGTGTGGCAGATCGCGCCCGTGCCGGAGACCGCGAAGTACAGCTCGAAATGGCGGTAGCCGTTCCAGGCGATCGTGCCGACGCGCTCGCCGGCGCCGACACCGAGCGCCGCTAAGGCGTTGGCGAGGCGCCGGGCGCGCCGGTGGGCGTCGGCGTAGGTGTAGCGGTGGATCGGCCCCTCGATCGTCCGCGACACGATCTCCTGGCCGCCGTGGACGGCGTCGGCATGGCGGATCAGCGCCGAGATCAGCAGCGGCGTGTCCATCATCTGGCCGCGCATGGGGCTCCTCCCGATTTTGGCGCACGTAGTCTTCGGTCGTTGTCCGCAGTGTCGGCCAGCGACCGACGGCGCGCAAGGCCGGGCGCAGGCGCGGGGCTGGGCCGCCTTGGCGTGATGAGCGCCCCCGGAATCGAGCCGCGCGCTCCAGCGTCGCACCCTCGCAAGGCGCATCGCCCGGTTTGCGCCCCTCGTGCCGGCAATCCGGCTCTCTGCGCGTCACTCGCAGTGCCCAGATTACCCCTTATGTCAAAAGCGTTTTCCTATCCGTTATCCGTCGCTGCGGGCCGACCTGATGTCGCTGCTGCGCAGCCGCGTGTTCCAGCTGCTGTTCTGCAGCTTCACGATCTGCGGCTACACCACCAGCGGCGTTATCGAGACGCACCTGCTGCCCTATACGAGCTACTGTGGCATCCCGCCGGTGCCGGGCGCGACCGCCTACTTTCGGGTTAAGGGGGGGATACATGCATACATGCGAGCTTTTATTCTTCGTCGGTTTATTGCGCGATTCAAGTGGTGCCCGCTTGATGCCCACTTCGATCAGATCCAGCCCGATGCAGACGCACGTCAGGGTGCCCGCAGACACCCTAACGTGCTGATCGGTGGTGATGGGATCGGGTGAGATCGCGCCCGGGCGTCTTATGAGTCCGCCGCTCTGACCGGCTGAGCTACAGGCCCTCGAGGCGGATGTTCGAATGGATTGCCCCGCGCGTATTTTACCCGTGAGACCGCGGGGCGTCACAGCGCAGGCGCCTGCGGCCTGCCCCAAAAAAGAGAACGCCCTCTCCCAGTGAAGGAGAGGGCGTTCCGTAGCGCGTTCGGGTTTGGCTAGTCCAGAAAGCTGCGGAGCTGATCCGAGCGGCTCGGGTGGCGCAGCTTGCGCAGGGCTTTGGCCTCTATCTGGCGGATGCGCTCGCGGGTCACGTCGAACTGCTTGCCGACCTCCTCGAGGGTGTGGTCGGTGTTCATGTCGATGCCGAAGCGCATGCGCAGCACCTTGGCCTCGCGCGGCGTGAGCCCGGCCAGCACGTCCTCGGTGGCCTCGCGCAGACCCTCGAAGGTGGCCCAGTCCCCGGGCGAAGGGATGTTGAGATCCTCGATGAAGTCGCCCAGGTGCGAGTCCTCGTCGTCGCCGATGGGCGTCTCCATGGAGATCGGCTCCTTGGCGATCTTCAGCACCTTGCGCACCTTGTCCTCGGGCATCTCCATGCGCTCGGCGAGCTCCTCGGGCGTCGGCTCGCGGCCCATCTCCTGGAGGATCTGGCGCGAGATGCGGTTGAGCTTGTTGATGGTCTCGATCATGTGCACCGGGATGCGGATGGTGCGCGCCTGATCGGCGATGGAGCGGGTGATGGCCTGCCGGATCCACCAGGTGGCGTAGGTCGAGAACTTGTAGCCGCGCCGGTACTCGAATTTGTCCACCGCTTTCATGAGGCCGATATTGCCCTCCTGGATAAGATCCAGGAACTGCAGCCCGCGGTTGGTGTACTTCTTGGCGATGGAGATGACGAGCCGCAGGTTCGCCTCCACCATCTCCTTCTTCGCGCGGCGTGCCTTGGCCTCACCGATGGACATGCGTCGGTTGATCTCTTTGACGTCGCCGATGGTGAGCCCGCACGCCTTCTCGATCTCGACCAGTCTCTTCTGCAGGCGGCGCACGTCGGTTACGCGCTCGGCCAAAGGCTTCGCGTAGCGGGTATTCTCCTTGGTGTGCTCCTCGACCCACTTGGGGTTGGTCTCGTTCTCGGGAAACGTGGCGAGGAACGTCTTGCGCGGCATCTTGGCGTCCTGCACGCAGATGTTCAGGATGGCGCGCTCGTGACGCCGAATCTGCGCGACCACCCGGCGCAGGTTATTGGTCAGCTTCTCCACGAGCTTGGGCACGAGCTTGAGCTGCAGGAACTCGCCAGCGAGCTCGCGGCGGATCTTCTCGGTGCGTTTGCCGTCGGGGCCGTGCTTCTCCATGGCCCGCGTGAGCTTGCCATGGAGCGATTCGATGCGCTCGAAGCGTATCCGGGCCTCCTCCGGGTCGGGGCCGGTGTCGACGATCTCCTCGACGTCGTCGTCCTCCGAGCTGCCCTGCCCGCTCGAAGCGGCTTGGGCCGGGGAGGGGATCTCTTCGTCCTCGGCATCGGGGTCGACGAAGTCCGAGATGACGTCGGTGAGCTTGTTCTCGCCTTCGTAGTATCTGGCGTACTCCTTGAGAACCTCGGCGGTGGAGGGCGGGTACGCGGCGAGCGCCGTAAGCGCTTGGTTGAGGCCCTTCTCGATGCGTTTGGCGATCTTGATCTCGCCCTCGCGGGTGAGCAGGTCCACGGTGCCCATCTCGCGCATGTACATCCGCACCGGGTCGGTGGTACGCCCGAACTCGGCATCGAGGTTGGCCAGCGCGGCGGCGGCTTCCTCCGCCTCGTCCTCGTCGTCCGTGCCGACGACGGCCTCCATGAGCAGCAGCGCGTCGGAATCCGGCGGGGACTCGTGCACCGAGATCCCCATGTCGTTGATCATGGTGATGATGTCTTCGATTTGCTCGGGATCGACTATCCCGTCAGGCAGGTGGTCATTGACCTCGTGGTAGGTCAGGTACCCCTGATCTTTTCCCTTGGCAATCAGTAGCTTAAGTTGGGATTGCTGCTCGTCGAAATCCATGGATGGTGCGCCAGGTCAGGTTCAGCCGAGTCGCTAGACGTAAACACCTATTATAACAGATCTTTCTGGGGCTTGGCCGCACGGGGCTCGCTCCCGGCCATGAGCCGCGCCAGGCGGCGGTATTCCTCCTTTTCCTCGGGGCTCAGCGCCGCCTCCCGGGCCTTGCGCGTGAGCTGGTCGAAGCACTGCTCGTCACGCATCCGCCCGAGCCGCTGGATGCAATCCTTGAATTCCTGCTCGAGCCCCTCGCTCAGGGCCGGGGGCTCGCCTCCCGCGAGCTTCGCCAGGTGCGTGCCCACGTCGCGGTGGCGGAAATGCTCGACGATGGCGCCCGTATTCCAACTGGGGTGCGCCGCGAGCAGCTCGAGCAACTCCACCAGCACCGGCACGCCCGGCAGTGCCAGCTCCCGCAGGTCCTCGCCCTCCCCCGCGAGCCCCGCGAGCTGGGGGTGGTGAAGCAGGAGCGTAATAATCCGCCTGACCAGAGACGGCGGCGTGCGCTGGACGCGCGAGCGAACCCGGGGAACCTCCTTCCGCGGCGCTCCGCCGCCTACCCTCAGTGTAGTCAATTCCCGGACGTCCAGCCCGCTCAGCTCGGCGAGCCGCTTGATCGCCAGCTCGTGCAGGGCGCCTGCCGGCAGCCGCCCCAGAAGGGGACGAGCCAGGTCCACCAGGCGCGCGCGCCCCTCCACGCTGGCGGTGTCCGCCTGCTCGAGCAGATGCTCGAAGAGGAAATCCGTTAGCGGGCGCGCCTGCCGGAGCCGGGCTTCGAAGCCTTCGCGCCCTTCGCGCCGCACCAGGCTGTCCGGATCCTCGCCCTCGGGCAGGAACATGAAAGCGCCGGCACGCCCGTCGTGCAGCGCCGGCAGGGCGTTCTCCAGGGCGCGCCAGGCGGCGGCGCGCCCCGCGGGGTCGCCATCGAAGCAGAACACCACGTTCGGGGCGGTGCGAAAGAGGCGCTCCACGTGCTCGGTGGTGGCGGCCGTGCCCAGGGTCGCTACCGCGTAAGGGATTCCGAACTGGGCGAGAGCCACGACGTCCATGTAGCCCTCGACCACCAGCAGCCGCTCGAGACGCACGTTGCCCCGCCGCGCCTGATTCAGGCCGTAGAGTTCACGTCCCTTGTGGAATACCGCGGTCTCCGGTGAGTTCAGGTACTTGGGGGATTCGTCGCCGAGGACGCGGCCGCCGAAGCCCACCACCCGGCCGCGGCGGTCGTGGATGGGGAACATGACCCGGTCGCGGAAGCGATCGTAGGCGCGACCGGGGCTTTTCTCGACCACCAACCCGGTTGCCGCGAGGTGTCGCCGCTGGGTCTCGTCGTGCCCGAGGGCGCGCAGCAGGTTCTCCCAGCCCGGGGGTGCGAATCCCATCTGGAAGGCGGCGGCCACCTCCCCGCTGAGCCCCCGGCCCTTCAGATAATCCACCGCCCGGCGCGCCTCCGGATGCTCGCGCAGCTGGCGGCGGAAGTACGCGTTGGCCCGCTCGAGGATGGCGTACAGCCCGCTCCGATCCCCGCCTCGGTCGTCGCCGCGCGCCTCGGCGCCGCCTTCGCGCGGCACCTCCATCCCGGCCCGCGCCGCCAACTCCTCGACCGCCTCGGGGAACTCCATGTGGGCGTAGTCCATGAGAAACCCGATGGCGGTGCCGTGCGCGCCGCAACCGAAGCAGTGGTAGAACTGCTTCTGCGGGCTCACGCTGAACGAGGGCGTCTTCTCGGTGTGAAACGGACAGCACGCCACATAGTCCTTGCCCTGCTTTTTGAGGGACACGCGCTCGTCGATGACATCGACGATGTCGACCCGACTCATCAGTTCGTCGATGAACTGCTGAGGGATGCGGCCTGCCACCATCGCCTCGCGCTCGGAAGGGGACCCGCGGACTACGGGTCGAAGGAATTCGTCGGCTAGTTTAAACGCTTCGCAGGGCGATGCGCACTCGGGCGCGCACGGGTCTCAGGAGAGGCGTTGCTTGACGCGGGCGCTGACGGCGCTCATGTCAGCCCGACCTTGGACCTGGGGTCGGAGGTGCGCCATGACCGCACCCATGTCCTTCATGGAGCTCGCGCCGGTCTGCTCGAGCGCGCCGGCGATGAGGGCATCGAGCTCGGCGTCGCTGAGGGGAGCGGGGAGGTATTCTTCGAGGACGCCGATCTCGAAGCTCTCTTTGTCCACCAGGTCCTGTCGCCCCGCGCTGCGGTACTGATCGACGGACTCGCGGCGCTGCTTGATCATCTTGTCCAGCACCGAGAGCACCCCTGCGTCGTCGAGCTCGCTGCGCGAATCGATCTCGCGCTGCTTGATGGCGGCCGTGGTCATGCGCAGCACGCTCAGTCGCGCCTTGTCCCGGGCGCGCATGGCGGCCTTGACGTCCTCTTGGATCCGGTCTTTGACGGACTCGCTCACCGGTGCCGGGGGATGCGACGAAGGGGGGGTGCGCCTCAGTAACGGCGCATTTGCTGGCGGCGCTGCGCCTCGCGGGCGAGCTTCTTCATGTGCCGCTTGACGGCGGCGGCGGCCTTGCGCTTGCGCACGGCGGTGGGCTTCTCGTAGTACTCGCGTCGCCGGGTCTCGGTCAGAATACCGGCCTTCTCGCAGGAGCGCTTGAAGCGCCGCATGGCGACGTCGAAGGGTTCGTTCTCTCTCACGCGTACATAGGGCATATCAAAATTCGCACCTCCGATACTGTCCAGCAATCAACGGGTTACGTACAATAGGGTAACTGCATATCATAGCTTTCCGAGGAGCGTAGTGTAAAGAATGCGCGTGCTGGGCATCGAGACCTCGTGTGACGAGACCGGGGTCGCCGTCTACGACGGCGAGCGCGGGACGCTGCTCGCACACGCCCTGCACCGGCAGGAGGTACACGCCGCGCACGGCGGTGTGGTCCCCGAGCTCGCCTCGCGCGACCACATCCGCAAGCTCTTGCCCCTGCTGCGGGAGGTGCTGGCGAGCGCCGGGACGCGCGGTCCCGAGCTCGGCGGCGTCGCCTACACGGCGGGCCCGGGGCTGCTCGGGGCGCTGCTCGTGGGCGCGGCCGTCGGGCGCAGCCTCGCCTTCGCCTGGCGCGTGCCGGCGCTGGCGGTGCACCACATGGAGGCACACCTGCTGGCCCCGATGCTGGAAGCGCGTGCGCCCGCTTTCCCTTTCGTGGCGTTGCTGGTCTCGGGCGGGCACACCCAGCTCGTCGCAGTCACCGGCGTGGGCGAGTACGCGCTGCTCGGCGAATCGCTGGACGACGCGGCGGGCGAGGCCTTCGACAAAACGGCCAAGCTGCTCGGGCTGTGCTACCCGGGCGGGCCCGCGCTCGCAGCCCTGGCGGAGCGCGGCGAGCCCGGGCGCTTCCGCTTTCCGCGGCCCATGACCGACCGTCCCGGGCTCGACTTCAGCTTCAGCGGCCTCAAGACCCACGCGCTGAATACCCTGCGTCGCGGCGCCGACGACGAGCAGACCCGCGCGGACATCGCGCGGGCGTTCGAGGAAGCCGTGGTGGAGACGCTGGTGATCAAATGCCGTCGGGCCCTGCACGCGAGCGGTGCACGCCGGCTGGTGGTGGCCGGCGGCGTCGGGGCCAACCGGCGCCTGCGCGCGGCGCTGCACGAGCTGGCGGCGGCCGAGGGGCTGGAGGTGCATTTCCCGCGCCTGGAGTTCTGCACGGACAACGGGGCCATGGTGGCCTACGCCGGATACGCCCGGCTGCGCGCCGGCCAGATCGAGCCCCTCGTCTTCGGTGCGCACGCGCGCTGGTCGCTCGAGGGGCTTGCTCCCCCGTGACGGAGAGCTCGTCGCAGAATTGCTGAGAAGCCGACGGTCTTTTCTCTCGGCGTATCTCCCCGGCGCAGGCGCCGGCCAAGGTTGGGCGGTGAAGCCCACCCCCTGCCCGCGAGGGCGTTGCTGCCGCTGACTGGTGGGCTTGGTGTTCGGCTCAGCCCACCCTACCGCTTCGCGCCGATCTTGGTTTCGGTGCCGGCGAGCAGACGCTGGATGTTGTCGCGGTGCGTCCACACCAAGATGAGCGCCATGGCGCAGACCGCGGCGATGTAGGCGGGCACCGGTGCCATGAGCAGGGCATAGACGGGGGACAGCGCGGCGGCGGTGAGGGCCGAGAGCGAGGAGTAGCGGGTCACGGCGGCGACGGCCAGCCACGTGACGGCCATGGCCAGCCCCACCGGCCAGGCCAGCGCGAGCACGGCACCGAGGCCGGTGGCGACGCCCTTGCCGCCCTTGAAGCCGAAGAACACCGGATAGAGGTGCCCCAGAAAGGCGGCCAGCGCGGTCGCGGCGAGAGCCCCAGGGGCGACGAGCAGCAGCTTCCCCGCCAGCACCGGGAGGGCGCCTTTGATCACGTCCGCCGCCAGGGTGATGGCCGCCGCCTTCTTGCCGCCCAGGCGCAGGACGTTGGTCGCCCCCGGGTTGTGGGAACCGGCCCCCCGGGGATCCGGCAGCCCCAGCACGCGGCACACCACGACGGCGGATGCCACCGACCCGATGAGGTAGCCGGCGAGAACGAGTGCGATACCCAGCCACATGGCGCTCATTGCACCGGCTCGGCGGGGGCGGGTCAAGCGACGCCCCCCAAGCCCGCTTTTCCCACCGGTCCGCGGCTGCGGGCGGGCGAGGTCCTGCCGAGCCCGGCGGATGCAGCTACGCACATAACCCTTTACCATGGAACGTTCGGAGCAGCGCACGGGCGGGTGGCGGTGGACACGATCTTCATTCACGGCATCAAGGTGCAGACCGTCATCGGCGTCTACGAATGGGAGCGCCGGTTTCAGCAGACCGTGGTGCTCGACATCGAGTTCGGCGCCGACACGGCGCGCGCTGCTGCCAGCGATCGCATCGAGGACACGCTCAACTACAAAAACGTGTGCAAGCGCGTGGTGGCTTTCGTGGAGAGCAGCCAGTTTCAGCTCGTGGAGACGCTGGCCGAACGCGTGGCCGAGCTGGTGCGGGGCGAGTTCGAGGTGCCCTGGGTGCGCGTGCGGCTGAACAAGCCCGGGGCCCTGCGCGGCGCGCGCGACGTGGGCGTGATCATCGAGCGCGGCGAGAGGAACTGACATGGTGCGCGCGTACGTGAGCCTCGGGAGCAACATCGAGCGCGAGCGTCACATTCCCATCGCCGTCGCCTCGCTCCAGGCCCGCTACGGGGTGGTTGTGACCTCCTCGGTGTACGAGAGCGAGGCGGTGGGGTTTCAGGGCGCTTGCTTCTACAACCTCGTCGTGGGTTTCGATACGAAAGAAGGCGCACGCGCCATCGCGCGCGCGTTGCGGGCGATGGAAAATCGCTGCGGACGGGACCGCACCGCGCCGCGCTTTGGATCGCGCACGCTGGACGCCGACCTGCTGCTCTACGGGGATGCAGTGCTCGAGGAGCCCGGGCTGTGCCTGCCGCGCGAGGAGATCCTCTCGCAAGCCTTCGTGCTACGCCCACTCGCCGAGATCGCGGGGCATCTTCGACACCCGGTGAACGAGCGCACCTATGGGGAGCTGTGGAGGACCTTTGCGGGCGATCGTAGCCGCGTGTGGCCGAGCCCCGTGGACCCGCTCAGGGCGATGCGCGACGCCGACGCCTGGGGCCCGGAGCGAGCCGGCGGCTCGGCGTTCACCCACCGCGGCTATGCGCGTTAGTCGCACGAGACAGCGAGGAGGCGATGAACTTCTGCTCCAAATGCGGTGCCGAGGTCGTCCTCCGAGTCCCGGCGGGCGATGACCGACCGCGTTACGTGTGCGACGCGTGCGACACCATCCACTACCTGAATCCCAAGGTGGTGGCCGGCTGTATTCCGGAGTGGGAGGACCGCATCCTGCTCTGCCGGCGCGCCATCGAGCCCCGCTACGGCAAATGGACGCTGCCCGCGGGCTTCATGGAGAACGGCGAGACGACGGCGCAGGCGGCCATGCGCGAGACGCTGGAAGAGGCCAACGCGCGCGTGGAGCTCGGCCCGCCGTTCACGCTCTTCGACATCCCGCGCATCAATCAACTCTATCTGATCTTCCGTGCGCGGCTCCTCGATCTCGATTGCAGCGCCGGGCGCGAAACGATGGAGATCCATCTGTTTCCCGAGGAGGAGATCCCGTGGCGGGAGGTCGCCTTTCCGGCCATCGAGCGCACTCTGGAGCTCTTCTTCGAGGATCGCCGCCGGGGCGACTTTCAGCTCCACACGGGGGAGATACGGCGCCGGCCCGGCGCGCCGCGGGAGGGAGAGTTCTAACGCAAGTGGTGTCGTGCCCGCCTACCCATGAAATACAGCCCTCGTCTGGCGGTGCGGCGAGCCCTTGCTCTGGGTTCCGAGGCTACGCGTCTATCGGCGCGCGGTGCGGGCCTCGCGATTCCACGTCCTGTCTCGATGCTCGGAGCGGGCCAGCCCCGGCCCGCTCCCTTCGGGCCTCTACTCGCCCCGCGCGCCGCGCTCCGCGAGTCACCCCTCGCAAGGGCTCGCCGCACCGCCAGAGTTGAGGGAAGGTACATGCCGAGCCGTCTAGAAGCTCAGGCTGCGACCGCCGTCCACCACGATGGTGTGACCGGTCACGTAGCCGGCGTCGCGCACCAGGTACAGCACCGCGCCGGCAATATCCGCCGCCTCGCCCTTGCGTTTCAGGGCGGTGCGCGCGATGAGGCGCTCCCGGCTCGCCGAGTCGGGGGGCGGTTCCGGCCACAGGATGGTGCCGGGTGCCACGGCATTGACGCGCACCGCGGGCCCGAGCTCCGCCGCCAGCGCCCGGGTCAGCATCTCCAGCCCCGCCTTGGCGGCGCTGTAGACGGGGTAGCCTTGGAGCGGTCGGCGGGCGTAGATGTCGGTGACGTTGACGATACACCCGCCTGCCCGCGTCAGGAGCGGCGCCGCCGCCTGTGCCAGAAAGAAGGGCGCCTTGAGGTTCGTCCCCACGAGCGACTCCCACTCGCCCTCCCCCACGGACCCGACGGCCGTGGGAAAGAAGCTGGACGCGTTGTTCACGAGCACGTCCAGGCGCCCCCACGCGCTGGCCGCCGACTCCACCAGCGCGGCCAGGCCCGGTGTGTCCAGCAGATCCGCCTCGAGCAGGGTGACCGAGTCCGCGCGCACGGCGTTCAGCTCGGCCGCCAGGCGCGAGGCCGCGGCGCGCGAGGCCCGGTGGTGGAGCGCGACACGCAGGCCCGCCCCGTGCAGGGTGCGCACGATGGCCTCGCCGATACGACGCGCGCCGCCGGTAACCAGGGCGACCGGAGCGCTCGAAGGTTTCTGCGACGGGGCATGGGTGGGCGGCATCGACATCTTCACGCGGGCGTGCGTATCCCCAGCTGCCTATATACCGCAAAGCGCACCCGCAGCGCTGCCCCGGAGCCGCGGTGAGGCCGGCGGGACGGGCGCCAGAGGGTGCGCTGCCCGCCCCCGAGCCCGAGGCCGCGGCCCACTGCGCGCGCGTCACGGCACACATCCGCGCCGCGATGGCGCGGCGCGGGGGCGCACTCTCCTTCGCGCGCTACATGGAGCTCGCGCTCTACGCGCCGGGTCTGGGCTATTACAGCGCCGGGTCGCGCAAGCTCGGGGCGGAAGGAGACTTCGTCACCGCCCCCGAGGTGTCTACTTTGTTCTCGGCGTGCGTCGCGCACCAGATAGCGGACGTTCTGGCGACGCTGGGCGGCGGGGCGGTGCTGGAGGTAGGCGCGGGCACCGGTGCCATGGCGACGAGCGTGCTCGCGGAGCTGGAGCGCACGCGGGCGCCGCTCGCCGGCTACCGGATCCTCGAGCGCAGCGCCGAGCTGCGCGCCCGCCAGCAGGCCACCCTCGACACCCGCGCGCACCGGGTGCGGTGGGTGCAGGAGCTGCCCGCGCCCGGCTTTCGGGGAGTCGTGGTGGCCAACGAGCTCCTGGATGCGCTGCCTGCCGCCCGCTTCGCGATGACGCCCGAGGGCGTGCGCGAGTGCTGCGTCAGGTGGGAGGGCGACGCCGCGCAGGGGCGTTTCGCCTGGCTGCTCGATCGGCCCGAGCACGCCGAGCTCGCGTCGGCGGTGCGCGACATCGAAACGTCCCTCGGGCGCACACTCGGCCCGGGCTATGTGTCCGAGGTAGGGCTCGCGCAGCGCGCCTGGGTCCGCGAGATGGCGCGCCGCATCGACCGGGGCGTGCTGCTGATCTTCGACTATGGCTATCCGCGGGCCGAGTACTACCACCCGCAGCGCGACCGCGGCACCCTCACCTGCTTCTATCGGCACCGGGCCCATTCCGATCCCCTCATCCTCACCGGCATACAGGACATCAGCGTGCACGTGGACTTCACCGCCGTGGCCGAGGCGGCGTGCGCGGAGGGGCTGGAGCTCGCGGGGTTCACCACTCAGGCCGATTTCCTGCTGGCGACCAATCTGCTCGAGCGCCTGGAATCATTGGCGCCCGAGAGCGACGCGTACCGGGCGTTGAGTCAGCAGGTCAAGCGCCTCACTCTACCCACCGACATGGGGGAGCTGGTGAAGGTGATGGCGCTCGCGCGGGAGTACCCGCGACCGCTGAGCGGCTTCACCGGCCGCGACCTGAGCGGACGCTTATGAGGCGCGTTTGCGGAGGATTGATGGCTTCCCTGCGCGTCGGCGGGTCCCGGGGCATGCGCCGCTGTGTCCCAAGCCCACCAAAGCGGTGGGCTTCGCCTTCGGCGCAGCCCACCCTACGCGAGAGATACCCCGGGCCTCGTGTGGATCGCAGGCCGGTGCGCCCGCCGGTAATCTGCGATGAAGCTTCAGCGAGGCGCCGGGCGTGCCGACGCACAACGTCTAGTTCTCGTAGAGGCCGACCCGTTGCCGCCCAGCCCGCCCGTGCCTGACCCGTCCGCTCACCGGCTCGTCGTGCCCTTCGGGCGCCCGCGGCCGGGCTAGGAGCCTTCGCCGGTGGACGCCCTTCAAGTGCTGGTGCTGGCGCTCGTGCAAGGGATCACCGAGTTTTTGCCCATCTCGAGCTCCGCCCACCTCGTTCTGTTGCCCGGCTTCGTCGGCTGGCGCGACCAAGGCCTGGCCTTCGACGTGGCCGTGCACCTGGGCACACTGGTGGCGGTGGTGAGCTACTTTCGCAGGGACCTGGGTGTGATGCTCCGCGACTGGGCGCGCTCGCTGGTGCATGGCCGGCCGAGCGCGGAGGGACGACTGGTGTGGGCCGTGCTGGCGGGCACTGTCCCGGTCGCGGTGGCCGGGTGGCTGGTGCGCGGCCACGCCGAGGCCGCGCTGCGCTCGCCGGCGGTCATCGCGGCGGCGAGCGCGGTCTTCGCGCTGCTGCTGTGGTGGGCGGACGCGCGGGCGCGCGGGGCTCGGGACGAGCGCGCGCTGCGCTGGCGTGATGTGCTGATCATCGGCTGTGCCCAGGCCCTCGCGCTCGTTCCCGGCACCTCGCGCTCGGGCATCACCATCACCGCCGGGCTGATGGTCGGGCTCAGCCGCACGGGCGCCGCGCGCTTCGCCTTTCTGCTCGCCATCCCGGTGATCGCGTTGGCCGGCGCCTTCGAGACGACGCAGGCTCTGAGCGGGGCCATCGAAGTGGAATGGGGTGCGCTCGTGTCGGGGACGGCGATCGCCGCAGTGAGCGCCTACCTGTGCATCCGCTGGTTCCTGGGGCTCGTGCAGCGTATGAGCCTGACACCCTTCGTGGTGTACCGGCTGGTGCTCGCCGCGGTGATCCTGATCAGCCTGTAACCCTTCCGGCCCGGCTGCGCAAGCGCCGGTAGAGGGTGCCCCGGTCGCGGTGAGCGAGATATTTGGGCACCGCCGTATCCAGGCCGCGGGGCGTGATCCCCAGCGCCGCGAATCCGTTCGACTTGCACACGCTCGGCACCTGCATGGAGAGATAGTTGTCGGTGGAGAAGGGCTTGCCGGGTGCGAGCTCGAGCACTCGCGCCTGAAGGCGCGAGAGACGATCGTTGAGGCCGATGATCTTGCGTCGCAGCCCCGCGTGATGCGCCGTGTACTCAACCAGCTCGCGCAGCGTCATGCGGTCGGGTCCGCAGAGCTCGTAGCGCTTGCCGAAGGTGCTCTTGTCGGTGAGCGACTTGGCGAAGGCGTGCGCCACGTCCTCGACGTAGACCGGGGCGAACTCGGTGTCGGGGCACGCCAGTGGAAAGACGAAGGGGCTCATCTTCAGCAGCGTTGCGAAGCGATTGAAGAAGTCGTCGTCGGGACCAAAGATGACCGAGGGCTGGAAGCTCGTGACGTGGAGGCCGGAGTGGGCGGCCTCGTGCACGATGCGCTCGCCTTCCGCCTTGGTCCTCAGGTAGACGCTGGGTGCATCGGCAGCCGCGTTCAGCGCACTCATGTGCAGCAGCCGCGAGATGCCGTTGTTGAGGCAGGCCTCGACGATCTTGCGCGGCAGCGCGGCGTGCACCGCCTCGAAGTCGGCCCCGGGCCGAGGCCACGCGTTGAGAATCCCCGCCAGGTTGATGACCGCATCGCAGCCTTTGAACTGGGTGCTGAGGTCCGCCAACGAGTGCACGTTGGCCTGCACGAGCTCGAGCGTGGGCAGCACGAGGAGCTCGCGATGGCGCTCGCGCCGGCGCGTGAGCACGCGGGTGCGGAATCGGCGGCCTGTGAGCTCGTTGGCCAGGTGGCGGCCCACGAAGCCCGTGCCTCCGACGATGCAAATCTTGCGAATCTCCATCCCTTCGGCTCCGCCTGCTCCGTTCCTGGCCAGTCCGTGGTGCGGACCCGACTGCGCGGGCGCCTATCGTGCGTGGCGAGTGGCGGGTGGATTTTCGCGGGCCGCCCAACCCCGGTCAAGCAGCCGGTGCGCCGGGCGCCGCGAAACCATCGCGAGGTGGCGGTGGTGTAACATACGAAGTTAAGCGGGCCTGCAAGCGGTGATCTGTGCTGGAGCATGGCATGGGCGAAAACTGGGGCGAAAACTGGCTGGATCGCATCCGCTGGAGCGAAGAGGGGCTCGTACCGGTCATCGCTCAGGACGTGGCAAGCGGTGACGTGCTCATGTTGGCTTGGATGAACCGCGAGGCGCTCGAGCGTACGGTCCGTGAGGGTCGTGCCGTGTACTGGTCGCGCTCGCGTGCGCGGCTTTGGCAGAAGGGCGAGGACTCCGGCCACGACCAGCTCGTGCGCGACGTGGAGCTCGACTGCGACAACGACGCCGTGCTCCTGCGGGTGGAGCAGCGCGGCGGCATCGCGTGTCACACCGGACGACGGCGATGCTTTCATCAACGGCTCCAGACCGGCCGATGGGTCATCGCGGAGCCGGTTCTGCGCGAGCCCGACGAGATCTACGGGAAGGGCCGGAGTCCCCGTGATGGTTAGAGGGCATAAGACCCACGCGCCGGCCGACGCGGGTGATACCCTGCGGCGGCTCGCGGACGTGCTGGAGAGCCGCAAGACGGCCGACCCGGGGGCCTCTTACGTGGCGGGCCTCTACGCCCAGGGGCTGGACGCCATTCTGAAAAAGGTGGGGGAGGAGGCGATCGAGACGGTCATCGCCGCGAAGGCCGGGGATGAGCGGGAGATCATCCACGAGGTGGCCGATCTCTGGTTCCACACGTTGGTGTTGCTCGCGCGCTGCCAGTTGCACCCGAGCCAGGTCCTGGAGGAGCTGGAGCGGCGCTTCGGGCACTCCGGACTGGCCGAGAAAGCCGCTCGTAAGACGGCGAGCGCCGGCCGGGGCGGCGCCTGAGGCACGCAGCCGGATCCGGATTAGATGGGTGGTGGCACTTGTGATACCGTGGGTTAAAGTGCAGGGTCAGCGGCACGCTGTCTGCGGTCGCGACGGAGGAGAGGCATGGGAATCAGTATCTGGCAATTGTTGATCGTCCTGGTCATCGTGCTGCTGCTGTTCGGCACCAAGAAGCTGCGCAACATCGGCGGCGATCTGGGCTCCGCCATCAAGAGCTTTCGCTCCTCGATGAAGGAAGGGTCCGAGGAGACGAAAGAGGAAGGCGAGCGCGATCAGCTCGAGGGATCGGGACGAGTCATCGATAGCGAAGCCACCGAAGAAGTCCCCGAGAAGGAGCGAGACCGCGCCTGAGCGTCGGGACGGCTCGACCTGACATGGCGCGAGCAACCCCGTCGCGCATGCCCGCACACCCTCCATGTTCGACATCGGCTTCTGGGAACTCACGCTCATCGCCATCGTGGCGCTCTTGGTGGTCGGCCCGGATCGGTTGCCGGCCCTCGCGCGCACCGTGGGCCTGTGGGTGGGCAAGATTCGGCGCATGGTCGCCCAGGTCAAAGAGGACGTCGAGCGCGAGCTGCGCGCCGACGAGATGCGGCGCATGCTGGATAAGCCCGAGGAGTTCGATGATGTCGAAAAGAGCCTCAAGCAGACCCAGGAGAGGCTGAGCGAAACCTCGCAAGAGCTCTCCCGCAGCGCCGCCGATACCGAAACGGGCTCCAAAGACACGGCGTCGCCGGGAGCCACCCGGGCGTCCGGCCGGTCATCCCAGGAGCCGGCGGCAAAGAGCAGCCGCAAAGCGGGGGAGGCGGCCCAGTCCGCCACCCAATCCGAAGGCCCGGGCGACGACGTCTCGCCCCGCCCTTCCGACGAGAGTTCGGAGTCGGCCGAGGCCGGGGCTGGCACGCGCTCGCAGGACTCCCCATCCGTAGCGTCCAGCGACGATGGCGACCAAACGTCCCGAGTCTGAATCGTCCGAGCTCGGCGGCGAGATGACGTTCGTCGAGCACTTGGTCGAGCTGCGCGATCGCTTGATCCGGGGTCTGATCACGGTGCTGGTCGTGGTCCTGGTCCTCTTCCCGTTCAAGAATCAGATCTACAAGATGATCTCGACGCCGCTGCTCGAGCGCCTGCCCGAGGGCACGAGCATGATCGCGACGGAGGTGGCCGCGCCGTTCCTCACGCCCGTCAAGCTCGTGTTGATGCTGGCGGTGTTTCTGTCCATGCCGATGCTGCTGTACCAGCTGTGGGCCTTCGTGGCGCCGGGCCTGTACAAGCACGAGCGCCGGCTGATAGTGCCCCTGATGGTGACCAGCACGGGCCTCTTCTATCTGGGCATGGCCTTCGCCTATTACGTGGTCTTTCCCCTGATGTTCGCGTTCTTCACCGCGGCCGCGCCCGAAGGGGTAGCGGTCATGACCGACATCAGCCGCTATCTGGACTTCGTGCTCAAGGTGTTCTTTGCCTTCGGCATCGCTTTCGAAGTTCCGGTGGCCACCTGTCTCCTGGTGTGGGCGGGTGTCACGACGCCCGAAGCGCTGATCGCCAAGCGCCCCTACATCATCGTCGGTGCGTTCGTGGTGGGCATGCTGCTCACCCCCCCCGACGCCATCTCCCAGACCCTGCTGGCGCTGCCCATGTGGGTGCTCTTCGAGCTCGGCGTTATCTTCGCGCGCTCATACGCCAAGCGGCCCGCGGGACAGGAGACCTCCGAAGAAGAGTCGTCCGGCTCCGCGGGCCGGTAGGGTGGGCTGAGCCGAAGGCGAAGCCCACCCCCCGCACGAACTTCGGACTCCCGTTGGTGGGCTTCGCTGCGCTCACCCTACCCGGCTCGCTACGGCTCGTGCCGGCGTACCGAAGGAGCAGCTTCTGCTCGCCGGACTCTCCTGGTGCCGGCCAGGCAATGCTTGCAGAGTTGAGCATGAGGTTCGGGAGCTGCGTTTGCCCGATGACGAATGACGTTGACACTCATTCGGCCGCGGCAGGCGCCGTCCGCGCTTCATCGTCTTCGGCGTCGGGGAGGTGCTCGCTCAAGCTGAGCAGGCGCTCGCCGGTGGTGGGTGTGAAGTGGTACTGAACGCCCGCATCCGGGCGGGTGAGAATGACGCGCTCCTCGTCGCGCGCCACATGGAAGCGAACCGGCTCGCTTCGGTCCCGGAGCCGCACCCTCACCGTTGCGTCGGCGTGCAGATCCGGGTCCAGCGCGCGCACGGAGAGCGCCTGCGCGTAGCGCCATGCATCCACCAGGGCCGCCAGCGCGTCGCGGCTCACCCCAGGATCCTCCGGCACCAGCCGCCAGCCGCCCTCGGCGAGGGTAAGGTGGGCGTCGGGCAGGGTCAGCTCGAGGGGCTCTGGATCGGGGCCCAGGGGGCCGGGGTGCACGAAGCTCGCCGGCGGCGAAGTGAGCCGCGCCAGGAAGCGATCGTCGACGAGGTGGATCTCCCCGCCCACGCGAACGTAGCGGCGCCCCGAGAGGGGCTCCGTGGCGCCGAAAGCGAGCGCGGTGTCGTCGAGATAGAGCGTCGCCCGGGGCGGCGCGAGACCGAAGCGTGGGAGATCCTCTTCGGCCACACGGTAGCGGGCGTGGCTGACGGCCTCGGCGGCACGGGTCAGCATCTCCACGCGAAAGGGGTTGGCGGGGAGCTGCAGCGGCGCGCGCAGCCGCCAGGCCTCACCCCGCTGGGCGATCTCGACGGGCTCGCCGTCCGGGATCTCGATCCGCACCTGCGTGATCGCCCCGGCGTCGAGCGCGGTGAGACGCTGCGTCGCCTCGGGCACCGGTCGTCCCGGCTCGAGCACGAGCAGGAGCCCCAGCCCCACGGCCACCACGAGCAGCGCCACGTTGAGGAGCGCCCGCGAGCGCACGGGCTCAGCGCCTCCGACGCCGCAGCCACACGGCGAGCCCCGTGGCGAGCAGCAACCCCGGCGCCACGAACAGCGCGCCGATGCCCACGGTGAGGGAGGCGGCGCGACTCAGCTCCAGGGTCTGGTCGCGCGCCGTGCGCGTCGGGATGGCAATCAAGCGGTCGTCGCTCGAGAGCCAGTTCAAGAGGTTCATGCCCAGGTCCAGATTACCGGCGTTGCCGAGATACGCATTGGAGAGAAAATCGCCGTCGCCGATCACGACGACGCGCTGCTCTCGGGGATCCCCCCCGTCGGGCTCTTCCTCATCCGTCGGCTCGACGGCGGCGCCGGCGGGATCGCCGACAGCGCGCCATAACGCCCACCCGATGTCGAAGGGACCTTGCGTCTCCTCTCCTTCGTCGTATCGGATCCGACCCTCGAGCGCGCCCTTCTCCGTCCACGCGCCCGCACTGGTCTTGAGCACGCCGGCCGCTTGCCACTGCTCCGGCGGCGCGACGTCGAGAGCGGCTGCTCGCGGATAGAGGGTGATCAAATCGAAGTCCCGCGTCACTGCATGGGGGGCGTAGTTGCTGACCAGCACGAAGGTGGGATCGCTGATGCCGAACATCTGCGTGGTCGCGTCCACCACCACGCCCTCCTCGAAGCGCACGCCCAGCTTCTGGGCGAGCGCTCCCAGCCCGTGTCGTGCCCCGGGATCGCTCAGCCACAGAAGGTTTCCCCCCGCCGCGACGTAATCCGTGACGGCATCGACCTCCCCCGGCAGCAGATCTACCTGTGGCCCGGCGATCACGAGCACCGTGGTGTTATCCGGCACCTCGCCCGCCTCGGCCAGGTTCAGGGGCCGCACCGTGAAGCCTCTGTTCTCGAGCTGTCGCCCCCAGTTGCCCAGGTCGTGGTTGGCTTGTCCGAGCAGGTCGCGCTCGCCGTGCCCGGTGAGATAGGCGATCCAGCGCTCGCCGGTGCGCGCGAGCCGCTGCAGGGCGTTGGTGAACGCTTGCTCCGAGTGCTCGCGCACGTGCTCGCTGCGGCCCTGATACTCGAGCAGCAGCTCGCCGTCCACCGTGATGCCGAGCGCGCGCACCCGTTCCGGCGCCGTGTCGGGGTTCACGAATTCGAGGGTGATATCCGACTTCTCGCGCTGATAACGACCCACGAGATCCCGGATGCGCGTGCGCAGGATCTCGTTCTCCGTGGCGAAGGCGGTGATGCGCACGGGTTGGTCGAGGCGTGCCACCAGTTGCTGACTCGGCTCGGACAGTGTGTTACGGCCTTGTGCCGTCCAGTCGAGCTGGAAGTCGTAGCGCGCGCTCGCCCAGGCGAGCAGCCCCACCACGATCAGCACCAGCACGACGAACAGCGCGCTCTGCGCGCGCACCCACGCTCGTGAGCGACGGGAGACTTCCATGGCGGCTCGCTCAGTTCCAGAGAGTCATTGCACGACGCTCAACGCTGTAATCGGTCGGTGTCCAGGCGGCGAATGCTGAGCGCGAGAAAGGTCACGATGAACAGCAGATAGTAGGCCACATCCTTGGAGTCGAACACGCCTTTGAGGAGGGCGTCGTAGTGCGTGAGCAGGGATAGATATGCGAGCACCCCGGCGACCTGCCCACCGCCCGCGGTCCCGGCCCAGTCCAGAAGCCATAGCAGCAGCAGCAACCCGAATGCGCTCACCGCTGCGATGGCGGGCTGCGCGGTCAGGCTGGACAGAAACAGCCCGGCGGCGCTGAAGCTGGCCGCCACCAGCGCGAGTCCGAGCAAGCCGGCACCGAGCAACCCGAAATCCAGCGTCCCGCCCAGCAGCAGTGTCAGCACCATGAGGGCCGTGAGCGCGAGCACGCAGGCAAAGAAGGCGACGACGGCCAGGTACTTCCCCAGCACGATCTGGGTCATCGACACGGGCGCGGAGAGCAGCAAGGTGAGGGTGCCGCTGCGCCGCTCCTCAGCGATGAGCCGCATGGTGAGCAGGGGCACCACCAGCATCAGCACCACTCCTGCGCTCTGCAAGAGCGGCGCCACCACGATGGCGGTCACCCCCGGGGCGCCGGGCGCCCCGGCTAGGCGCGGTTGCAGCTGCATGAAGAGATCGAGCTGCACGATGAACAGGTAGCCCAGGATGATCTGCACCACGGCGAGCATGGTCCAGGCCAGCGGCGACAGAAACAGGCTTCGCAGCTCCCGCGCGGCGATGATAAGCACGCCTAGGCCGCCTCCACGACTTCTTCGGCCTGTTCTCGCACCGTCTCGCCGGCCGTCAGGCGTACGAAGATCTCCTCCAGCGAGCGGCCTTCGGGCACCAGCTCGTACAGCCCCCAGTCGCGGCGCACCGCCTCGGCGGCCAAGGCCTCGGCGAGGGTCTCTCCCCCGTCGTGGTGGAGCCGGACGCGCCCCGGCCCCAGGAGCTCCACCTCACGCACCCCGGGCAGGTCGGCGAGGGTCTCGCGCTCGGGGGGACGCCGCAGTCCGACGCGCAGACAGCCGCTCATCCGCGCGGAGAGCGACTCCAGGCTCTCGTTCAGCACCAGGCGACCCTCGTGGATGATCTGCACGCGGTCGCACAGTGTCTGTACCTCGGGAAGGATATGGGTGGAGAGGATGACGCTGTGTTCTCCCGCCAGCTCGCGGATGAGGGCGCGGATCTCGCGGATCTGGATGGGGTCGAGCCCCACCGTGGGCTCGTCCAGGATGACCACCGCGGGCGAGTGGATGATCGCCTGGGCGATCCCCACCCGCTGCTGGTAGCCCTTGGAGAGGTTGGCGATGAGCCGCCCGCCGGCGCCCTCGAGGCCGCAGCGAGCCTTGGCCCTGGCCGCGGCGCGGGCGACGTCCCCGCGCGGGGTACCGCGCAGGCGTGCGCAGTAGCGGAGATACTCGTCCACCGTGAGCTCGCGGTAGAGCGGCGGCTGCTCGGGCAGATACCCGATGTGGCGTTTGGCGGGTCCGGGATCGTCCAGGAGGTCCACGCCCCCGATCCGCACCCGACCGGCGCTCGGGGCGAGGGCCCCGCTGAGGATCTGCATGGTGGTGGACTTGCCGGCCCCATTGGGGCCGAGGAAACCGAGCACCTCGCCCCGCCGCACCTCGAAGCTCACGTCTTCGACGGCGCGGGTATCCCCGTAATACCGGGTGAGGCGCTCGACCGTGACCAGGCTCTCCCGCGTCATGGGGCGCATATTATTGTGGGGGTGTGGGTCTTTGCCAAGGGAGGGGCGGGGCCCGGCGGGGGATCTCGCAAGCCTCGCGACCATGGTGTGGGCCCCGGACTCGGTGCTACACTTATAAACTTGCACTTGAACGCGCACGACCGTCGCGTTAGGGGAAAACGGAGGGGTCATGTTCTTCTACGGGCTGCTCGACCTGCCCTGGTGGGGTTATGTCGGCGTCACGCTGGCGCTTACCCACATCACTATTGCCAGCGTCACGATTTATCTGCATCGCCACCAGTCCCACCGGGCGCTGAACCTGCACCCGATTGTCAGCCATTTCTTTCGGTTCTGGTTGTGGCTTAGCACGGGGATGGTGACCAAGCAGTGGGTGGCCATCCACCGCAAGCACCACGCGCGCGTGGAGACCGCGGATGATCCTCACAGCCCCCAGCGCTTCGGTATCCGCAAGGTGCTGCTCGAGGGCACCGAGCTGTACCGGGCGGAGGCCGCCAACGAGGAGACGCTGCGCAAGTACGGCCACGGCACTCCGGACGACTGGCTCGAGCGCAACGTCTACTCGCGCCGCACCATGGTGGGGGTGGGGGCCATGCTGGCGGTGCAACTGCTTCTGTTCGGACCCCTCGGCCTCACCATATGGGCCATCCAGATGCTTTGGATTCCGGTGACCGCCGCCGGCATCATCAACGGGGCCGGTCATTACTGGGGATATCGCAATTTCGAGACCCCGGATGCGTCCACCAACATCGTCCCCTGGGGGTTGGTGATCGGCGGCGAAGAGCTGCACAACAATCACCATGCCTTCGCGAGCTCGGCCAAGCTCTCGAACAAATGGTGGGAGCTCGACATCGGATGGCTGTATATCCGCGTGCTCTCCTGGGTGCGGTTGGCCGAGGTGAAGAAGCTCGCGCCGAAGCCCGTTTTCGTGCCGGGCAAGCGGCGCGTGGACGGGGACACGCTCTCCGCGGTCATCACCAACCGCATGCAGATCATGTCCGGCTATGCGCGCAACGTCGTGGGGCGTGTGTACAAGGAAGAGCTGAGCCGCGCGGATGCTTCGCGCCGCTGGGTGCTGAAGCACGCGCGCTCATTGCTCGTGCGCGAGGAGTCGCGCCTGAGCGACGATGCGAGGCGGCGCCTCGAGTGGGCGCTGCGCCAGAGCCACGCGCTGGACACGGTTTACCAGTACAAGAGGCAGCTCGCGGCCATCTGGCAGGAGCGCACCGCCAGTCAGGAGCGTCTGCTGCACGCGCTGCAGGATTGGTGCCGGCGGGCCGAGGCCACGGGTATCCGGGCGCTGCAGGATTTCGCACGCCGGCTGCCGGAGTACAGCGTCCAGCCCGCGTAGAACGATAGGTCTGGTGAACAAAAAAACCCGCCTTGCAGGCGGGTTTTTTTATAACGTCGTCTCCGTCGCTGGTGGGCTTCGGTTCGCTCAGCCCTCCCTGCCGGGTGGTGGCCCCTATTTGATCTTGGCCTCCTTGTAGATCACGTGCTTGCGCGCCACGGGATCGTATTTCTTGATGCTCAGCTTGTCCGGGGTTCGCCGCTTGTTCTTGTCGGTGGTGTAGAAGTGCCCCGTTCCGGCGCTCGAGACGAGACGAATCTTGTCGCGCATGGCGGTTTCCTCGCAGTCAGTTCTTCACGCCCCGGGCTCTCAGCTCGGCCAGGACGGCGTCGATGCCCCGCTTGTCGATGAGCCGCAGTCCCTTCTTGGAGGTGCGCAGCTTCACCCAGCGATTCTCGCTCGGCACCCAGATTCGGTGGGTGTGCAGATTGGGCAGGAATCGCCGCCGGGTCTTGCGGTTGGAGTGCGAGACGTTGTTCCCCGACGTGGGTCCCTTGCCGGTGATTTGACAAGTCTTGGGCATGGTCGTTTGCTTGCATGGGAGCGGAAAAACAGAATTTTATAACAATCCGATCCGGCGTTGGCAAGCTTCGCTGCCGGTGACCGGGGCAGCGCGCGTGCCCCCCGGTGGAGCCCAGGCCCGTGGTGCCGCGCTGCCTCTCCACCGATATGCCACGGGAAGCTCAAAGGAGGCCCCGCTCCGCGAAGGAAACCGTCTCGCCGTCCCCGACGACAAAGTGGTCGAGGACGCGGATGTCGATCAGTGCAAGGGCGTCGCGCAATCGCTGGGTGAGCGCCCGGTCCGCCTGGCTGGGCTCGGCCACCCCCGAGGGATGGTTGTGGGCGAGGATGAGGGCGGCCGCGTTGTGGGCCAGCGCCCGTTTCACCACCTCGCGCGGATGGACGGCGGCGCCGTCGATGGTGCCGCGGAACAGCTCCTCGAAGGCGAGCACGCGATGACGATTGTCCAGAAACAGGCAGGCGAAGACCTCGTGGGGGTACGGACGCAAGCGGGTGGCCAGATAGTCGCGGGTGTCTGCGGGGCTGGACAGGGCGTTGCCGTGGGTGAGTCGGGCCTCCAGATAACGCCGACCCATCTCAAGGCAGGCGGCGAGCTGCACGTATTTCGCTGGACCCAGGCCGCGCGCGGCGCAAAAGCGCCCGCGCTCGGCCTCCAGCAGCGGTCGCAGGCCGCCGAACTCGCGCAGCAGCGTGCGTGCGAGGTCGATGGCGGTCTGCCCCGAGACGCCGGTGCGCAGGAAGATGGCAAGCAGCTCGGCGTCGGAGAGGGCGGCGGGGCCGCGTGCAAGCAATTTCTCGCGCGGCCGCTCAGCGGCGGGCCAGTCCGTGATGGCCACCGAGACCTCCGTGTCTCGCGGGATGGGTCGTAGGTTACACTCTAGTCGAAATGCGGACCCCCTCCAACAAGGCGCCGGTGCCTGGACAGCTCGTGCTCGGCGTGAGCGGCGGCGTCGCGGCCTACAAGAGCGCCGATCTCGTGCGAAGACTGCGCGAGCAGGACTGCGAGGTGCGGGTGGTCATGACCCGCGCCGCCCGGCGGTTCATCACCCCGCTGACGATGCAGGCGGTTTCCGGGCACCCGGTGCATACCGAGCTGCTGGACCCCGCCGCCGAGGCTGGCATGGGACACATCGAGCTCGCGCGCTGGGCGGACGTGGTGCTCATTGCTCCGGCGAGCGCCGACGTCATGGCCAAGCTGGCCCACGGGCTGGCCGACGATCTCTTGAGTACCTTGTGCCTCGCCACGAGTGCCCCGCTGGTGCTGGCGCCGGCCATGAACCAGCAGATGTGGAACGCCGCGGCCACCCAGGCGAACAGGTGGGTGCTCGAAGAGCGGGGGGTTCGGTTTCTGGGTCCGGGGGAGGGCGCCCAGGCCTGCGGGGAGACCGGTCCCGGGCGCATGCTGGATCCCCTGGACATCGTGCGCGTTCTCCTGCACGGACAGGAGACGGGCCCGCTCGCGGGGTTGTCGGTGCTGGTCACGGCCGGGCCCACGCGCGAGTCTCTCGATCCTGTGCGCTTCATCAGCAACCACAGCTCCGGGAAGATGGGCTACGCTATTGCGCGGGCCGCCGTGGAGGCGGGCGCGGAGGTGACCCTGGTCAGTGGGCCCACCACGCTGTCGGCGCCCGCGGGCGTGACCCGGGTCGCGGTGACCAGTGGGCGGGAGATGTACGAGGCGGTGATGCGCGAGGCCGGTCAGAGCGACGTTTTCATCGCGGCAGCGGCCGTCTCGGATTACCGTCCGGACGCGTTCTCGGCCTCCAAGATCAAGAAGGGCGACGAGCGCATCGCGCTCTCGCTCGTGCCCAATCCCGACATCTTGACGGAGGTGGCCGCGCTGGCCGGGGGCCCGTTGACCGTCGGTTTCGCCGCCGAGACGGAGAACGTGGAGCAGCACGCCCTCGAGAAGCTGCACAAGAAGTCGCTGGATCTCATCGCCGCGAACCAGGTGGGGCCCGCGGGGGTCGGTTTCGCCAGTGACGAGAATGCGCTCCTGCTCCTTTGGGAGGGCGGCCGTCGCGAGTTGCCGCGTGCATCGAAAGCAGCGCTCGCGCGGGATCTCGTGCGGGTCATTGCGGACCGTTACCATGCGCGCCATGGTGCAGCTGAAGATCCTGGATCCCCGTCTCGGGACTAGCTTCCCGCTCCCGGCCTATGCGACCGGCGGTGCCGCAGGTCTCGACGTGCGCGCTTGCCTCGACGAGGCACTGGATGTGCAGCCCGGCGACTCGCACCTCATTCCGAGCGGCATGGCCATCCATATCGCGGACCCGGGCCTCGCAGCCGTGCTCCTGCCGCGCTCGGGTCTCGGTCATAAGCACGGCATCGTGCTCGGCAACCTCGTGGGATTGATCGACTCCGATTATCAGGGGCAGGTGTATGTGTCTTGCTGGAATCGCGGCAAGGAGTCCTTTACGATCCAGCCCGGCGAGCGCATTGCCCAGATGGTCTTCGTTCCCGTCGTGCGGGCGGAGTTCGACGTGGTCGACGGCTTCCGGGAGAGCGCCCGGGGCGAGGGCGGTTTCGGCCATTCGGGACGCACGTGAGCGAGCGGACCTAAACTTCTTTGGCTCACGTCCGTTGATCACACCTGAAGTTGACAGTGTCAGGCGGCCTGACTGAATGCAGCGAACCGCAGGGGTGGCGAGCCAGCGTCAGGAGCTGAACCGGACCTGGTCCAAATGGCGGTTGCCGCTCATCCTTCTGATCGTGCTGGTGGCGTTGACCGTCGCCGGCGACTACGCCTACCGGTTGTACCTGGACACGCAGGCCCAGCAGAAGCGCGAAGCCACCATGCAGGCCGGTCAGACGTACGCAGCCCGTCTGGGTCGCGCCATCGTCAGCGTCTGGCCCGACATCGAGGGTTTGCTGCCGGAGCGCGATCTCGCCAGGCTCGTGTCGCAAGGGGACGCCGCCGCGATAAGCGCCAGAGAGCGGGAGATAGCCCGCCGGAGCCCCGCCATTCTCCGAGTGTGGTTGCTGCGCCCCGGCGCGGATGCCGTCGATTATTCGACGGACCCGCCGCTGAGCTACGCTTCGCTCGATCTGCTGCGCCGCTCCGCCGAAAGCCCTGAACCGCTCCCGCCCGAGGTACACCTCTTCGGTCGCGAGGGGGCGCACATCGCCGAGGTGCGCCCATTGATGGGGGACGACGGCGCGCTGGTGGGGCAAGCGCTGCTGGCCATCGACCCGTCTCTCCCGCAGCGGGCGATGGGCGAGGTGGCCCTGGCCCTGGTCGCGGATTACACGGAGCTTCGCCAGATCGTGCCCGGCAGCGGGCCGCTCACCCTGGCGAGCCGCGGCGACGAGAGCCTGGGTTCCGCTCCGCCGGACTTCGTCGGGAACGTGGTCCCGGGCACCAGGTGGCCCGTTGCGTTCTGGCTGCAGCCCGAGGAGCCGGCGGCGGTGTTCCCCCGCGAGGCCATGATCGGAGCCGTCGCCGGCGTCACGGTGGTTCTGTTGCTGCTGGTCACCTGGGCCGTGAGGCGTCGCTACCCGGCCGTTCCCGCGCCCCGGGCCGCCCGCACCCCGGTCGAGGAGCGTCCTGCGCCTGAGGAACGCTCGGGTGAGGCTACCGAGTCCGGGCTGCCGAGGTCTCCGCCGCCGGCATGGAGCGACGAGGCGACCGCGGGCATCGTCGTTGAGGAAGTCGAAGACGTCGGGGAGACGGGGCGTGAGGCGCGCCGCGAGCAAGGGCAAACGCCGCCGCGATCGCGCTCATCGGAGTCCGTAAGTGTGCCCGCGTCCATTTTTCGTGCCTACGACATCCGCGGTGTGATGGGCAAGACACTCGGGTCGCAGACCGCGCGCGAGATCGGCCGTGCTATCGGGAGCGAGGCCCACGATCGGGGTCAGCAGACCATGGTGATCGGCCGTGACGGTCGCAAGTCCTCCCCCGAGCTGGCGGAGGCCCTCATCGAAGGGCTGCGCGCCGCGGGGCGAGACGTCATCGACATCGGATGCGTGCCGACGCCGGTGCTCTACTTTGCCACTCACTATCTCAACACCGGCAGCGGCGTGATGGTCACCGGCAGCCATAACCCGCCCGAGCACAACGGCTTCAAGATCATGCTCGCCGAGGAGACACTGTTCGGCGACGACATCGCGGCGCTGCGCTCGCGCCTCGAGTCGGGCACGCTCGCGGACGGTCACGGCAACCTGCAGGCGATGGACGTCGCGCCCGAATACGTGCGCACGGTGAGCGAAGACGTGCCGGTTGCACTGGGCAACGCTTACAAGGTGGTCGTGGACTGCGGCAACGGGGCGGCCAGCGAGCTCGCGCCGAAGCTCGTGCGGGCTTTGGGCCACGACGTGGTACCTCTGTACTGCGAGATAGACGGCCGCTTCCCGAATCATCATCCGGACCCCAGCCAGCCGGAAAACCTCCGTGCTCTGATCGCCGCCGTCCGCGAGCAAGAGGCGGACCTCGGCTTTGCCTTCGACGGCGACGGCGATCGGCTTGGGGTCGTGGACGGCAAGGGCCAAATCATCTGGCCCGACCGGCAAATGATGCTCTTCGCGCGCGACGTGCTCTCGCGCAATCGCGGCGCCAAGGTGGTCTACGACGTCAAGTGTACGAATCTGCTCGCAAAGGTGATCGAAAAGCTGGGTGGCGAGCCCATCATGTCGCGTACCGGGCACTCCTTCATCAAGAGCAAGATGCGTGAGACGGGCGCGCTTCTCGCCGGCGAGATGAGCGGGCATATTTTCTTCAAAGAGCGCTGGTACGGGTTCGACGACGCCCTGTACGCGGCCGCGCGCATGCTCGAGATTCTGCTTGCGCTGAAGAAGCCACCGACGGAGGTATTCGCTCGGCTGCCGTGCAACGTCGCCACGCCGGAGCTGCGCGTGGACATGCAGGAGGGGGCGCATCTCAAGCTCATGCAGCGACTCGCGGCGGCGAATCCGTTTGCGGAGGGCCGGGTGACCACGGTCGACGGTTTGCGGGTCGACTATCCGGATCGCTGGGGGCTCGTGCGCGCCTCGAATACGACGCCCTGTCTCGTGCTGCGTTTCGAAGCGACGGACGAGAAGGGTTTGCGACGGATCCAGGAAGAGTTCCGGCGCGTGCTCCTCGAGCATCACCCGGACCTCGCGTTGCCTTTCTGACGTGAAGCAGGAACAACGATTCATGATCAGGCCGGGGACGGCGCACGGAACAACAACAACAAGAAAAGCGGACTGTACCAGCTGACAATTTACGATTAAGTCAAACCGTTTGCCATGTCGCTAGATTCGACCCGCGCGATGAATATCGCACGGGTGCTCTCGGAGGCGTTGCCTTACATTCAGCGCTTCACGGGTAAGACCGTCGTCATCAAATACGGCGGCCATGCCATGGTTGAAGAAGCGCTCAAGAGCGGCTTCGCGCGCGACATGGTGTTGATGAAGCTGGTGGGCATCAACCCTGTGGTCGTGCACGGAGGGGGTCCGCAAATCGGAAAACTTCTCAAGCGTATAGGGAAGGAGAGCAGGTTCATCGACGGGATGCGGGTCACCGACAGCGAAACCATGGATGTGGTCGAGATGGTTTTAGGTGGCCTGGTCAATAAGGAGATTGTGAATCTGATCAACGCGCGCGGTGGGATGGCCGTGGGCTTGACCGGCAAGGACGGTGGTCTCATACGGGCGCGCAAGCTCAGTGCACCGCGTCGCAGCCCCGAACTCGAGGCACCCGAGATCATCGATCTGGGTCACGTGGGAGAGGTGGAGCACATAGACACCTCGCTCATCGACATGCTGGTCAAGAGCAACTTCATTCCGGTCATCGCGCCTATCGGAGTGGGCGACGATGGGGCTTCGTACAACATCAACGCGGATCTGGTCGCCGGCAAGCTGGCGCAGACGCTCGTCGCGGAGAAGCTCATCATCCTGACGAACACACCCGGTTTGCTCGACAAGGACGGCAGATTGCTGACCGGTCTTGGAGCGCGCGCGGTGGAGGCGTTGATAGCCGATGGCACGATTCACGGGGGCATGCTGCCCAAGATCCGTTGTGCGCTCGAAGCCGTCGACGCCGGCGTCGCCACGGCCCACATCATCGACGGGCGCGTCGAGCATGCCGTGCTTTTGGAGATATTGACCAGCGAGGGCGTGGGGACGCTCATCTATCGTGAGGGAGGGGAGGAATAATGCGGATGCTACCTGCTTTTCTGAGACCGGAGCCCACGAGTCACTGCATGCCTGCACCGCGCGGCGGGTGAGTCATGCCGCCGCGCGCACAACGATCCTCGCGACGGCAGCAGATTCTCGAAGCGCTGGCGAGTGAGCTCGAATCGAATCCGGGAACACGGATTACGACGGCGCATCTGGCCCACGTCGTGGGTGTGTCGGAGGCGGCTCTTTACCGGCATTTTCCGAGCAAGGCCAAGATGTTCGAGGGCCTCATCGAATTTGCCGAGGACACCGTGTTTCAGCGCGTGAACCGGATTCTGGCGGAGGAGAAGTCGGCGCCTCGGCGCTGCGAGCAGATCGTCGCTCTGCTTCTCGGGTTCGCCGAGCGCAACCCGGGGATCACCCGCGTGCTGCTCGGCGACCCGCTTGTCGGGGAAAGCGAGCGTCTGCGGTCCCGGGCGGCGCAGTTCTTCGGCCGACTGGAGACCCAGCTCAAACAGATTTTCCGCGAGACCGAACCTCTTGGCGCGACGCGGAAGGGGACACCGTCGGGTGCCGCCGCCAACCTGCTGATGGCTGTGGTCGAGGGGCGTATGGCGCAGTTCAGCCGCAGCGACTTTCAGCGCTCGCCGGTGGAGGGCTGGGCGACGCAGTGGTCACTGCTGGAGACGTCGTTGTTTTCTGCGCACGCCGTGGAGCCCCAGTCCTGAGGGTGAGCCCGTATTGCTCAACGGTCTGCCGCAAGCGTGGGTCTGCCCGCCTCTACGGCGCCGGGTGAATCGGGGCGGACCCGGCTGACCCCCATCTTCCTCGACTGACCGTCGAGGCATGGCTGCGCGGCCTGGATCCATGGGTATCTCCGCGCCCTCGCCTCGCGCACCGGTGAACCATGCGCGCCAGGCGACCAAGCCCCCGGCGCGTTCTCACCCCGGGGCGGGGAGCATGCAGGCGCGGGCTCTCGTGACGGCCGGAGAGCGCCGCGATGGACGGGCCCCACCTGCCTCGATGGGGAAACGCCACCCGTGGTCCGCCGCGATGCTCCGCTGTGCACCGCACGTTACTTCATGTTTTCAAAGACTATTTTCGGGCGCACCGGGATAGGCTCCCGGATGGTGTGGATTCCGGGTATCTTTGCCCGTGCAATCCCGCAGCCGTGGCCCGGCGAGAGCGGCGCGCCAGAACCCCGCATTCACGCAGGCGCGAGCGTGGGCGTGGCCCCGAGCTGTGCCCCTCAGATCGGGGTCGGGATTGCTCCCGCCGCAGGCCGGGTGAAACGGAGTCTCTCGGGGGTCCTGAACAAGAGGCGAGTGATGAGGAGGGAGAGGGCAACCCGGCGCGGAGAGCTCGCGCTCAGGGGAGACGTCGTTCCGTATACGCTTCACCGCGTGGCCGGACGCCGGCACGTGCACCTCGTGCTCGACGACGGGGGGGAGCTGCAGGTGCGAGCGCCGTGGCGCTACAGCCGGACCGAGGCCGAGGCGGCGATTCGCGAGCACGCGGACTGGGTGGTCAAGCATCTGCAGGCGGCGCGTGAGCTCTGCATCCGCCGTCCGCCGCTGCGCACGGGGACGACGTTGCCGTTGCTGGATGCGCGCCTGCGTCTCGACGTCCGGAGCGCGCCCGGGCATTCCCGTGTGCTGCGCCGTGGCAGGACGCTACACGTCTACGCCACCGACTCGGATCGGCATCGGCTCCGCGGTCTGCTGGAAGGGTGGTACCGCAACGAGGCGCGGGGGTTTCTTCCCGCTCGCGTGGAGCCCTTCGCCGACGCGCTTCGCGTGGCGCCCAGTCGCGTCACGGTGCGCGGTCAGCGCACGCGCTGGGGGAGCTGCTCGGCCCGGGGAGCCATCAGCCTGAACTGGCGCCTGATGCTGCTTCCCTCCGAGCTGGTGGACTATGTGATCGTCCACGAGCTGTGTCACCTGCGATATATGGACCACTCCCCCCGGTTCTGGGCCCTGGTCGCACGAGTGATGCCGCGTGTGGAGGACTGCCGGCGCCGGTTGCGGGAGGTGCCCTCGACGATGGCCCTGTGAGCGAGGGATCACCCCCACGGCAAAGCGGGAATCCGGCAAGCGCTCGCTCGCCTTGAGGTCGACCGACGGACGCCCTTCGATCCGCCCCGCGGCTCTCCGGGTGAGCACGCGGTTGCTGTCAGTCTCGCTGGAGATGTCGCTCGTCGAGCGGCTGCTCGGCGCTCATTCGCTGGCCCGCTGATCCCGCAGCGCCCGGTAGCGCGCGAGATCCCGCGCGAATTTTTCCCGGAGCTCCTCCTTTTCCTGCTCGTATTGCTCGATGGTGTCGCGGAAGCTCTCGATCTGGCGCTCTACTTCGGCGAGATTGTGCTGCAGGTCATCCGGCACCGGGTTCCCGCCCAGCTCGTGCTTGGCGGCTTCGGAGCGAAGCTTGCCCCGCGTGTCCTCGAGTTTGGCGATGAGCTGCTTGGTGTGTGTGATGCGCGCCTCAATCGCCTGCAGACGACTGTCGCGCGCGAGCAGCAGCTCCTCTTCCGTGGTGAACGTGGCCAGCAACACGCGATCGCGTTTCGCCCGTTCATGCTCTCGACGCTCCTGCTCTTTCAACTCCTCCTGACGGCGTTTCTCCGCCTCGATCTCCTCCGGGGTCTTGGCGCGAGCGGTGCGATCGACGGTGACACCGCGCTTGTTCAGCTCGTCGTGCGCTTGTTGCGCGTACTCCGGTGGAACCGCGTCTCCGCACTCCCGGACGCCCTGGTCGTTCGTCCAGCATTTGATGCGCGCCGGCGCCTCGAGCGGTGCGTGCAGCAGGACGGCTCCCAAGGAGGCTAACAGAAGGCTCTTGATACCGATTCTCATGACAGCTCACCCGGCTTGCGATGAATACATGCACACACCCTCTTCGCTTCTTACGCGTGCTCTTCGGCTTCCTTGCGCTCGAGGCAGTGGGCGGGTCGCGGCGGTGGCGGATAAAGAGCACGCTCGCGGCAGCGGCAGCCAGCGGGTCGTCTTGGCGGCCGGGCTCAAGCGCATATCGGCCTGTATACCCGTTTCTTGAACCGCGTGGACGCGATGCCCGTGATGTATGTGAACCCGAAGCCCCTATGACGCGGTGGACGAACAAAGCACGTGTGATCCGTGATATGGCGCATCGGCTACCGGAGGCGAGGCGGAGGCGGTGCGGAGTGCGCGCGAATGCGATTCGTGCGGCGGCGGGAGCTGGCTAAATTTCACCCTGGCCGGGCCGACATAGTCGCGAGCGGTGACCGGATCTCGAGGCGCCGACGCCACGGGCGTTGCGGGTGCAGGGTTAAAAATGGGTTTTCTCGACGAGCTCAAGCAAGAGGCCGAGGCCGCCAAGGCCGGCGAAGCGAGCCAGAACGGCGACGCGCAGGAAAGAGAGCGCGTTTTCCGGACGGCGTTGGAGCCCGCCATGAGGCGTATCCACGCTTACCTCGAGCAGGTCGTCGAGCAGTTGAACGTGGTGAATCTCGACGCCCGTGTCGCCTACGAGGTCGAGGGGGTGGGGCGCATCGAGAACCTGTGCCAGAGTAATTACAAGCTCAAAGTCGACGACCCCGCCCGGCTCTACGATTTCACGCTGTGCTACGTCTGCTCGCGCGAAGGGCGCATTCGCTTCGAGAAGCGTGGCAAGCCCGCGAGCGAGCATCTGCGCGACACTCTACGCAGTCATGGCCTGGACCTCTCTTACAAGATGGGCGTGGACGGAAACGCTGTCTTTACCCTGGCAATGATGGTCCCGGTATCCTTCACTTTCGAAGCGGATACCGACCACAAGGTCATCCGTCTGCGGGTACGCAATCTCGACATCCTCGGAGCCTGCAACTATTCGTTGAGCCCCGACAAGGTCGACGACGCGTGGCTGGAAGAGCTTGCCAAGCGTATCGCCCGCCGGCCCAATCGTTTCGACGAGCTGGTGGGCAACGTGCTGCCCGACGAGGCGCGCCGGCGCCTGCAGCGAGAGCTCGAGGAGATGCAGCGCCAGCGTGCCAGGGAGCTGCTGGAGCGGGCCCAGGAGGAGGCCGAGGAGAAGAAGAAGGGCCTGCTGGGACGCCTTCGACGCAAGCAGGACTAGCCCGCTTTTCCCCCACGGCGTTCACTTCATCGCAGCCATGCCGGGTGGCGGAGCGGGCGACGCACCGCCACACGCTTGTCGCGGCCCCGGGCCCCGGTGAGCAGGCTGACCCGCGAGCGCGGCACACCGAACTCCCGGGCGAGCAAGCGCATGAGCCGCTCGTTGGCGGCCCCCTCGACCGGAGGTGCGCTGACGCGAACCTTCAAGCGATCCCCCTGCGCGCCCATCACCTCGTCGCGGGCGGCCCGCGGCTGCAGCCGTATGCTCAGGGCCAGCTCCTCACCCCGCCACCGAAACCACGCGCCCACCTACAGCAGCCCCCTGCCCATGTCGGTGATGGGCGCCACCAGGAGCAGGGAGACGAGCTGTAATGCGATGATCACGGCAATGGGGGAGAGGTCGAGCCCGCCGAGCGGCGGTATGAGTCGGCGCGCCGGCCCGAGCAGCGGCTCGTTCAGGCTGTAGAGGATGCTGATGACGGGATTGTAGGCGCCCGGGTTGACCCAGCTCAGGATCACCTGGATCAGGATGGAGAAGAAAAAGACATTGATGGCGAGCGACAGCAGCTCTCCGGCGGAGAGCACGAACAACCCCGTGAGATTCGCGGAGTGCCCGATGACCCGGTAGGTGAGCCAGAGCTCGAGCACTTTCAGAGCCAGCATCAGAACCACCGGGCTGAGGTCGGTGCCGGCCAGGCCGGGGACGAAGCCGCGCAGAGGGCGGAGGAGCGGCTCGGTCAGTTTGACCACGAACTGGGAGATGTCGTTGTAGAAGTCGGCACGCACCACTTGAAACAGAAAGCGCAGCATCACGATCAGAATGTAGAGCCCGAATAGCGTGCCGACGAGGAACGTAGCGGCGTTGTTGGCGTAAGGCGTGCCCATCACTTCCGCCCCAGCATCTCCCCGAGCTCGGTCGCCCGTTCGCGGGCTGCCCGTAACGCATCGGTTATCAGTCGCTCGAGGCCGCCTTCGAGCAGGGTCTGCAGGGCGCGCTCCGTGGTACCGCCCGGGGAGGTGACTCGCTCGCGCAGTGCCGCCGGCTCGTCCGCGCTCTCGAGCGCCATCTTCGCCGCCCCCATCGCGGTCTGCAATGTCAGCAGTCGCGCGGTCTCGCGGGGCAGGCCGAGGTCGTTTCCGGCGCGCTCCATCAGCTCCATCAGCAGGAAGAAATAAGCGGGGCCGCTGCCCGACACAGCGGTCACCGCGTCCATGAGCCCCTCGTCCTCGAGCCACACGGTCACCCCGACCGCGCGCAGCACGGATTCGGCGCGATTGCGCTGCGCGGGCGAGACTTTGGCATTGGCGTAAAGTCCGCTCGCGCCGGTGCGCAGGAGCGCGGGCGTGTTGGGCATGACGCGTACGATGGCTGCGTCGTATCCGAGCCAGCGCCGGATGTCGGGCTCGCGCACCCCGGCTGCGATGGACACGATCAGCGGCTGCCGGCGCTTGAGCTCGCCGGCCACCTCGCGCACGACGTCCGCCATGACCTGGGGCTTCACGGCGAAGATGACGGTCTCTCCGCGGGTCGCCGCCTCGCGGTTATCGCCGGTCGTGTGTACGTCGAAGTGCTCGCTCAAAGTTCCGAGCCGCTCCTCGTCGGGGTCGGACACCCACAGTGTCTCCCCTCGCGTGCCGTCCGCGATGAGCCCGCCGATGAGGCTCGAGGCCATGTTGCCGCCGCCAATGAACGTGATGGTCTGTGTCGCCATAACCGCTTGCCGCGTCTGTGTACCGAGTGGTCTCCATCGATTCCCCGTCACCCCGTGGCAGGCCGGACGTGGTGGGCGGCCTTGCTGTCACCGAGAGAGCGTGGAGAGTCGCGGAGAAACGGGGCTCCATTATCGGCGATCCGGGCAACGACCGAAACCACGCGGGTTGCGTGCAGCGGGGGCCGCGGGCCCCATTCAGAATTCGCCCTCGGAGCCGAGATAGATGGGCTGACGAGAGGGGCTGATAAGGGGTTGACGCGAGGGGGCCGCGACACTTCCAAAGTGCGGCGCCGGTTTCCAAGGCGTCACAGAGCCGTCGTGCAGACATACGAGCCGGGATTCGACTTCCTGGAGGGTTCTCAGGCTTTCTCTTCACGCGGGCCGAATATGGCGGTGCCAATGCGTACGATGGTTGCCCCCTCCGCGATCGCGGCTTCCATATCGCTGGTCATGCCCATCGACAAAGTATCGAGCGAAAACCCCTCGGCGTTCAGCGCCTCGAGCAGCTCGCGCAGCCTCCTGAAGGGTGCGCGCTGGGATTCGAAGTCCTGCGCCGGGGGCGGAATCGCCATGAGCCCACGCAGCCGCAGGCCGGGCAGCTCGGCCACCTCCTGCGCGAGCACCGCGGCCTCGGCCGGGGCGACACCGGACTTGGTGGGCTCGTGCGCGACATTGACCTGGATACAGACATTGAGAGGTGGAAGGTGCTGAGGGCGCTGCTCGCTCAGGCGGCGCGCGATCTTCAGGCGTTCAAGGCTGTGCACCCACGAGAAACGCAGCCCGATGGCGCGTGTCTTGTTGGATTGAACGGGTCCGATGAAGTGCCATTCGATGTCCGCCTGCGGGATAGTCTCCATTTTGCTCAGGGCCTCCTGCACGTAGTTCTCTCCGAAGGCCCTTTGTCCCGCGCGGTACGCCTCCGCGATGGCAGCGGCGGAGTGCGCCTTGCTCACCGCGAGCAGGCGCACGCTGCCCGGCGTTCTCCAGAAGCGGCGCTCGGCCGCGCGGATGCGCTCCTCGACGGTGTTCAGGGATGCGGCGATGTCGTTCATGGTGAGGGACCGCCCGCCGTACGCCGAGAACCTCGCAACAGCCTGCAAGGTCCGCTGTCTCAAGCGCATTCACGCGCGCTGCGTCGCCATGCGAGGAAGGGCCGAACCCGCCGATCGGCCGCTGCTATAATCCAGCGACGCCCGCAATCCAATCGCTGCAACGCATTATAGAGAGAGGGACGTTGAATGGACATCGGTGAGCTTCTTGCCTTCAGCGTGAAGAACGGCGCTTCGGACCTCCATCTCTCCGCCGGTTTGCCCCCGATGATCCGGGTCGACGGCGACGTGCGCCGCATCAATGTTCCGGCGCTCGACCACAAAACGGTGCACGCTCTCGTGTACGACATCATGAATGACAAGAACCGCAAGGACTTCGAGGAGTTCTTTGAGACGGACTTCTCCTTCGAGATCCCCGGATTGGCCCGATTCCGCGTGAACGCCTTCACTCAATCGCGCGGCGCGGGCGCCGTTTTCAGGACGATTCCTTCCGAGATCCTCACGCTCGAGGACCTGAAGTGTCCGAAGATCTTCAAGGACGTCGCTGGTTTTCCACGCGGCTTGGTGCTGGTAACCGGACCAACGGGTTCGGGTAAATCGACAACCCTCGCCGCCATGGTCAATCACAAGAACGAGAACGAGTACGGGCACATCCTCACGATCGAGGATCCCATCGAGTTCATACACGAGAGTAAGAAATGTCTCATCAACCAGCGCGAAGTGCACCGCGATACGCTGGGTTTCAATGAAGCGCTGCGTTCCTCCACGCGCGAGGACCCGGACACCATACTCGTGGGCGAGATGCGTGACCTGGAGACCATCCGCCTCGCGTTGACGGCGGCGGAGACGGGTCACTTGGTCTTCGGCACGCTGCACACGAGCTCCGCAGCCAAGACTATCGACCGCGTGGTCGACGTGTTTCCTGCGGCCGAGAAAGACATGATTCGCGCCATGCTCTCGGAGTCCCTGAGGACGGTGATCTCCCAGACGCTGTTGAAGCGGATTGGCGGCGGGCGGGTCGCCGCTTACGAGATCATGATAGGCACCCCCGCCATCCGCAACCTCATTCGGGAGAACAAGATCGCCCAAATGTACTCCGCCATCCAGACCGGTCAGTCCCAGGGCATGCAGACACTCGATCAGGACCTCCAGCGGCTGGTGCGCGGCGGTGTGGTCTCGCGCCAGGAAGCCCAGCTGAAGGCCGTGAACAAAGACGGCATCTGAGTACGCGCGCCACACGCGCGCCCCATAGGAGCCGGAGATGGAAAGAGATCAAGCCATCAAATTCATGCTGGATCTGATGAAGCTGATGCTGCAGAAGAACGCATCGGATCTTTTCATCACCGTCGGATTTCCGCCGGCCATGAAGATCGACGGCAAGGTCACGCCGGTCTCGAAGCAGGCACTGACTCCCGACAACGCCAAGGCGCTCACCTACGCGGTCATGAACGACCGGCAGCTCAAGGAGTTCGAGGCGACGAAGGAGTGCAACTTCGCTATATCACCACAACACATGGGGCGTTTCCGCTGCAACGCCTACGTGCAGCAGGGGCAGCCGGGCCTGGTGCTGAGAACGATCAATACCGAAATCCCGAGCATCGACGAGCTCAATCTGCCCCGGGTTCTGAAGGACGTGGTCATGTCCAAGCGGGGCCTGGTCATCGTCGTCGGCGGCACCGGATCGGGTAAGTCCACCTCTCTGGCCGCGATGATCGACCACCGCAACCGCAACACCAACGGACACATCATCACCATCGAGGATCCCATCGAGTTCGTGCACCCGCACCGCGGGTGCATCATCATGCAACGCGAGGTGGGCGTCGATACCGAAGACTGGGGGGTCGCCCTCAAGAACTCCCTGCGCCAGGCTCCGGACGTGATACTGCTCGGCGAGATCCGAGACCGCGAAGGCATGGAGTACGGCATCCAGTTCTCGGAGACAGGCCACCTGGCGTTGGCCACCTTGCACGCGAATAACGCCAACCAGGCGCTCGATCGCGTCATCAATTTCTTCCCCGAGGAGCGCCGCCAGCAATTGCTCCTGGACCTGTCGGTCAACCTGCGCGCGATCATCTCTCAGCGGCTCATCAAGCGAAGAGCGGGCAAAGGCCGGATACCCGCAGTCGAGATTCTGCTCAACTCGCCGCTGATAACGGACCTGATCGAGAAGGGCGACGTGCCGGAGATCAAGGATGTCATGAAGCGGTCCAACGAGATCGGCATGCAGACCTTCGATCAGGCGCTCTTCGAGCTGTACGAGGCCGAGGAGATCACCTACGAGGACGCGCTGCGCAACGCCGATTCGATGAACGAGCTGCGTCTGCGCATCAAGCTGGAGAGCCAGGTCAGCAAGGGGGAGTCCACGATGAAGGACTTGGATCACCTGAGCCTCGAGGAGACCGAGGACAGGCGGATCCGTTGAGGCGCCTCATGGAGCCGCCGAGTTTCCCGGGCCACTGACGGTTTTTCCAGGAATCGCCCATGGACATCACCCCGTATCTCAAGCTGATGATCGAGAAGAACGCCTCCGACCTCTTCTTCACGGTGGGGGCGCCCGTGAAGATCAAGATCGAAGGCGCCGTGACCTCGGTCGGCAAGACCCAGCTGAACGCAGAAGTCGTCAAGGCGGTTGCGTTCAATCTGATGAACGATCGCCAGAGAGCCGCCTTCGAGGAGAGCATGGAGTCGGACTTCGCCATCTCGCTTCCCAACGGCGGCGGGCGCTTCCGCGTCAACGTGTTCAGACAGCGCGGACTGGTCGCGGTGTGCCTGCGGCTGGTGCCCCTGCGTATCCCGACCATCGATGAGCTGGGGCTCCCGGAGGTGCTGTCGGAGCTGATCACCCACAGGCGCGGGTTGATTCTCATGGTCGGCGCCACGGGATCGGGAAAGTCCACGACCATCGCCGCCATGCTCAATCACCGCAACAACGCCATGAGCGGGCACATCCTCACTATCGAGGATCCCATCGAGTTCAACCATCCCAACGTGAAGTCGATCGTCAATCAGCGCGAGGTCGGAGTGGATACGCTGTCCTACGACCGCGCCCTGCGCGCCGCGGTGCGTGAAGCACCCGACGTCATCCTCATCGGGGAGATCCGGGACCGGGAGACGATGGAGGCCGCGCTGCAGCTCTCGAACACGGGTCACCTCTGCGTGTCCACACTGCACGCCAACAATGCGCACCAGGCTCTGGAGCGCGTGATCAACATGTTCCCACAGGACCTGCACAAGCAGCTCTTCATGGATCTGTCCCTCAACCTGAGAACCATCATATCGCAACGTCTGGTGCCCACCGTCTACGGCAAGCGCTGCGCCGCCACCGAGGTCATGATCAACACGCCCCATATCGCGGAGCTGATACTGAACGGGGAGGTGGACGAGGTGCGCGAGGCCATGGCGGAGAGCGGCGCCAAGGGCATGCAGACCTTCGACGTATGCCTGTTCAACCTGTACAAGGAAGGCCGCATCACACTGGAAGAGGCTCTGGACAACGCCGACTCGCGCGGCAACCTCGAGGCCAAGATCAACTTCGGCTGAGCCGCCGACGCTTAGCCCGCATTTCCGAGCGTTCCCTCCGGGCGAGCGGCGAGAGCGTCACCGGTCGGTGTAAATGTCCTCGCGGATCCGGGGGATTTCGTTGTTGCGCGGGAAGGCGAACACGACCTGGAAAAGCTGCAACGAGCCGAACAGAAACGCCGCGACCGAGCCCGCCAGATAGATGCGCCAGGTCCGTGCGAACTCGAGGTCGAACATGTCGACGACCCGGTCGACGTTCTGCTCGAAGCGCTTGAGCCAATGCTCGCAGGTCCGGGCATAATGCAGGCGGAGGTTCTCCACGTCGAGCACGGAGAACCCGTGGGGTGTGAAGATCTCCATCATCTGGCCGAGGCTGGGGGGATAGCTCCCCGGAAAGATGCGCTGCTCGATCCAGGGGTTCATCGGCTCGGGCCGGTTGCGGCCGATGCTGTGGATGAGCCCCAGTCCGTGCTCCTTGAGCGAACGCCGGATGGCCCGGCCGAGCTCGCGATAGTGCTCGGTGCCGACGTGCTCGAGCATACCCACCGAGACGAAAGCGTCGTACTTGCCCGAGATGTTGCGGTAGTCGTCCTCGACGAACTCCACCTGCCCGCTCAGGCCCTCGGCCTGCGCGCGTTCACGGGCGTACGCGATCTGCTCGTGGGAGATATTGAAGGCACGCACCTTGACCCCGTAGCGCCCCGCCATGTGCAAGGCCAGCGAGCCCCACCCGCAACCGGCCTCCACTACGCTCTGGCCGGGCCGCAGGCGTAGCTTGCGGGCCACCAGGTCCATCTTGGCGAGCTGGGCCTGTTCCAGCGTGTCGGTGGGCGAGCGGTAATAGGCGCACGTGTACACCATCCGCTGGTCCAGCCACAGGCGGTAGAAGTCGTTGCCAATGTCGTAGTGGTGGTGGATGTTCTCGCGCGATCCCGCCAGGCTATTGCGCTTCGGACGATTCATCCACCGGTGGAGGCGCTCCTGGAGAAAGCTCCGGGGGCCGACGTGGTCGAGGCTGGCGTAGAGGGCCTTGACGCCGTCGATCAGATCGCCTTCCAGGTCGATCTGGCCCTTCGCGTAGCCGTCGCCGAAGAAGTGATACGGATACAAGAGCAGAGTGAGCAAGGCCGCACGGTCCGGCACAAGAGCGCGGGCAATGGGTGTGACGCCGGGGGGTGCCACCACCTCTCCGTCGCGCAGCACGAATGCCACGGGCGGATCGTTCAGCAGCGAGAGCCACCTGCGAAGGAGCCAGCGCTCCACTCCCGGGACGTGCCTGCCGAGGAAGCTCGTCGTCCCTGAGCGGTCCGCGTAGGCCTGCGCAGATCCGGCCGAGAGGCCGTGCGGCTGCGACTGAGTCTTCTTCATCGATTTGGCGGCGCGCCGTCCGAGCGTCCGAGCGTTTGTTCCCCCAGGCAGGGAATTTAGCACAACACCGAAGAACCCGCCCAGGGGGCCACGTCCCCAGGACCCCCCGCAGCCGCTCCCAAATTGCAGGGCCGAGACCGACGGCGCCTGGCTCGGCTCCCCCGATATTCAATCCTCGAGGGTGAAGCCGATCTTGAGCGTGACCTGCCAGTACGCCACCTTGCCGTTCTCGATCTCGCCGCGCGTCTCCACGACCTGGAACCAGCGCAGCTTCTTCAGCGTCTTCGAGGCCTTGGCGATGGCCTGCTCGATGGCGTCGTCGCTCGCCTTGGTGGACGAGCCGGTGATCTCGATGGACTTGTAGACGTGCTGCGGCATGGTGTCTCCTCCGAAAATGTCATCGTCCTCAGGCTTGCAGGAAATCCATCAGCCGAACTCCCGCATCTCCCGACGCCACGAGCTGCATGCGCGTCAGCGGCCCACGCGAGTAGCCGTGCAGGGCCTCTTTCAGCAGGGCCACCCATCGCGCCTCGGGTAGAGCGCCGTGCGTGGTCCCGAGCAGGGGCAGCGTCAGCGAGCGCAGGCCCAGGATGTCCGCCTTGTGCAGGATGCCTTCGAGCGCGCGCGCGATCCATCGCTCCTGCCAGCACGGGTTCTGGTCGAAATCGTAGACGACGGCGAGTAGCCGAACCGGCCGATGGGCTCCGACGAGCACGCTACCCGGGTCGAGCCGGCGCGCGTTGAGGGCTCGGATCATCACGCGGCTGAGACTCTCGCCCGGATCGCGCACGGTTCGGGTGTCGCTGCTCAGTACGCGCCAGGTGTCCTCCTCGTGCACCACGGCGTCGGTGGACCGCGGGGTCCGCTCGACGGCAAGGCCCACGCGCACGAGCCCGATGGTCACCGCGCGCTCGCGGGTGCCGGGGATCGGCGTCAGCTTAGGCCGCATGCCTCGATTCTTCCTGATTGCCTGGTGGGGTGGCGAGGCTGCGCGAAGGGTGACTGGCGGAGCCCTGGCGAAAAGGCTCTTCGCGGATTTCCGGGAGATGGGGGTTTCCCGGGACGAGGCTGGGTCCCGGGGCATGCATCTCTCCGTCGCAAGCCCCGACACGACCCGGCAACCTCGAACGCTTGCGGGGCTGCGCCGTGCTTGCTCGACGCTCGGGGTTCGGTTGAGCATGCGTCGCGTCCCATGGTACCCGGGCCCGCTCCTGGCCCCGCGCTTCGGGGCTTGCGACTGCGCGACACATGCCCCGGGACCCATCCGGTACGGCGCGCCTCAGTGCGGTTTCCCGCAAGTCGGCGAAGAGCCTTTTCGTCAGGGCTCCCCCTCAGGCACGCAGCCGGGCAATCGCTCCCACACCACGCTCGCTGCATCGAACACCGGACCGTCCACGCACACGCGCTGCATGACCGTGCCGCCGGCCGTGTGCACGCGCACCGTGCACCCCATACAGCCCCCGACCGCACAGGCCATGTACTCCTCCAGACAAACCTGGCACGGGAGCTGAAACGCCTCCGCGAGCCGGGCGGCGGCGTGCATCATGGGGTTGGGACCGCAGCAGAAGATTTCAACCTGCGCCAGGTTGGCCGGCTCCAGCGCCTGCAACCAGGCGCGTGCCAGCTCCGTCACGTAGCCTTCGAAGCATCCGGGGTAGCCCTGCAGGCTCGCGAGCCGGTTCGGGATCCCCCACGCCTCCAACAACGGCATGCACGCGATGACCCCGTGCGGCATCCCGGGGACGAGCACGCCGGAGGGGCGGGCTTTGAAGGGAAACGGCACTTCCGAGCCCAGGACGGCAAAGGGTTCGAAGGATGGCCGCCGGCGCAGGCGCTCGGCGAGAAAGACCACCGGCGGGATCCCCACGCCGCCCCCGATGAGCAGGGCCCGGGCGCGGTCTTCGTGCATGCGGAAGGGCCGACCCACGGGCCCGAGCAGGCTCAGCCGTTCCCCGGGCCGGCGCGCCGCCAGGCGTCGCGTGCCCTCGCCCACCACCTTGTACAGAAAGTCCACCGTCCCCTCGCCGGGGTCGGCGAGCATGATGGACATGGGGCGGCGCATGGGAAGTCCGGGATCGCACTGGATGTGCACGAACGCGCCTGGCTCCGCAGCGGCCGCGATCCCGGGCGCCCGCACGCGCAGACCCCGCTGCTCACCGTCGAAGGCGCTCTGATCGAGGATCTCCCCCTCTTCGAGGGTGATGGTGCCTCGATGCGACGGAGCCTGCGAGGACGGATCGGAGGCGTCCCGCGCTTGGGGACGAGGCGGCCCGCTCGTCATTCGGTTGCCTCGTGCACGATGCGTCCGGCGAGGATGGTATGGGTCACCCTGCCGCGAAGGATCTGCCCGAGGAACGGGGTATTGTGCCCGCGGCTGACCATCGAAGCGTCATCCAGGCGCCAGCGGGCGTCGGGGTCGAAGACGCATACGTCGGCGGGGGACCCCGCGCCCAGCGTGCCGAGCGGGCGGCCCAGGATGCGCGCGGGGCCCGCGCTCACGCAGTCCAGGACGGTGGAGAGCGCGGCCGCGCCCTCATCGACCAGCCGCAGCGCGAGGGGCAGCAGCGTCTCCAGTCCCGAGATCCCAGGCTCGGTCTCGATGAAGGGGTTCAGCTTGGCGTCCCGCTCGTGGGGCTGGTGATCGGAGCAGATGGCCGTCACGGTGCCGGCTGCAACGGCGGCCCGCAGGCCCGCGCGGTCCGCCTCGGTGCGCAGCGGCGGTCGGACGTGGCAGAGGCTATCGAAGGCGGCCACGTCCGACTCGGCGAGGTGCAGGTGGTGCGCACTCACATCGGCCGTGACCGGAAGACCCCGTGCCCGCGTCTCGCGCACCATGTCCACGGCGCGGGCGCTCGACAGGCGGCAGAAATGCACCCGCGCGCCGGTCTGCTCCGCGAGCAGCAGATCGCGGGCCAGGGTCACCGTCTCCGCGGTCTCCGGTATGCCGGGCAGGCCCAGGCGGGTGCTGAGAGCGCCCTCGTGTACGCGGCCGTCCCCGGCCAGCCAGGGATCCTCGGGCCACACGAACACCGTCAGGTCGAAGGTAGCGGCGTACTCCAGGGCGCGGCGCATGACGGCGGTGCTGGCGATCGGCCGCCCGCCGTTGCCGACGCCGACGCAGCCCGCCGCGCCCAGCGCCCCCATCTCCGAGAGATACGTCCCCTCCAGCTCGCGGGTGAGTGCGCCCACAACCTCGACCCGCGCGAGGCCGACCTCGGCGGCGCGCTGGTGGACGAGCTCGATCACGGCCGGCGTGTCGATGACCGGTGTCGTGTCCGGGGGAGTGCACAGGGTGGTGATGCCGGCGCGGGCGGCGGCGCGGGTCTCGCTGGCGATGGTCGCCTTGTGCTCGAGGCCGGGCTCGCGCAGGCGCGCGCACAGATCGACGAGGCCGGGGCAGACGATGCACCCGCCGGCGTCGATCTCGCGCTCGGGCGTGAAAT